>Ga0209992_10000145_pt1 | contig 99178 bp, 73 predicted proteins | sample 2SBtaG_2_FD_182564 | JGI IMG/M metagenome (GOLD analysis project Ga0209992, IMG submission 182564) | Deep subsurface microbial communities from Kolumbo volcano to uncover new lineages of life (NeLLi) - 2SBTROV12_ACTIVE470 metaG (SPAdes)... | ecosystem: Environmental > Aquatic > Marine >... | reverse complement strand
TGGTCGAGATCGAAGATATCCTCGGGCGCGGAGACACCCCTTCTGAGATTCGCCAACGCGCGCTCGCTACCCTCTCTGGGCTTGGGCCCACGGCATCGATTTCCGTATTGGAACGGCTGATACTCGATTCGGATGAGAAGGGGTGTGAACGCCTGCGGCTTGCGGAGGCCTGGTCGCGACTGCCTCTCGAGCGCAGCCTGAGTTCTGTGGCTGGCGGGGAGGTGGAGGATTTGCTGCTGCGCATGGCACAGGAGTCCGGGTCACCGGTTGAACGCAGACGCGCCCTCTTCGCCTTGGGGAGTGGCCGGGTGACCGAAACCACGATGGCCTTAGCGCAGGACTTGCGGTCCGACCCTGAGCCCAGTGTGCAGGCCGCTGCGCAGTGGGTGCTCGAGTCAGGCGAGCGCGATACTACGCAGGCAGCGAGGCCTGGAACTTCGCGCTCCAGACCTTTCCCACAACACGACGCGCAGCTTCCGTGATGCGCTCGTCGGTGGGAGGGGAGTCGGATGCGCCGCAACAGCTGGACTCGTCGAGGGACGTGATGGCCAGCAGTTGATCCTCGTCGTAGACGATGCGCTCGACCACTTGAACGTCGCTCAGGCCGGCAGCTTGCAGGCCGGCGATGTACTCGGCTTCCGAAATGGCACCACCGAGGCAGGCGGAGCGCACAGCCGAGTATTCGCGCAGCTCTTCGGGTAACTGCTCGACAACGATGTCGGAAATAGAAATGCGACCACCGGGCTTGAGCGTGCGTGCGAGCTCACTGAAGACTGCGGGCTTGTCGGGGGAGAGGTTGATGACGCAGTTGGAGATGATCCAATCTGCGGAGTTGCCTTCAAGGGGTAGGTCTTCAATCACTCCCTTGCGAAGCTCAACATTCTGAGCGCCCGCCCGGTCGATATTGCGCTGGGCTTCTTCGAGCATGGCGTCGGTCATGTCGATCCCGATGACCTGTCCTTCCGGCCCCACTTTCTGGGACGCAATCAAGAGGTCCAAGCCGGCACCGGATCCCAGGTCGACCACGGTTTGGCCCTCGCGAACTTCAGAGAAAGCGAGTGGATTGCCACAGCCGAAGGAACTGCCCAATGCTTCCTGGGGCAGGTTCTGGGCATCCCTCTCGTAGTCCACAAGCTTGGCGGCGTTGCCACTGGGCCGGGTCTGTGTGCTGCAGCACTTGGATGCCGTGGTCGCGTCAGGCTGGGTGGGCGCCAGGGAGCGGTTCAGCGCATGCTTGTAGGAATTCGAAACTTCGTTGCGGATCTGTTCGTCTGATTTCTTGCTCATGTGGATCACGGTCTTGGAGTCGGGATTGGGTTGATTGGCGGCAGGGGGGGCGCTGGTTAGGAACAGCAGCCCTGCGCGTGCTTGGCATTCTCTGCACGAACAGCCTCGCGCGTGCTGTCCAGCGCGTCGGCCAGGTCTCGCAGACGTGCGCTCAGCTCGCTGGACTTGAGGCTGTAGTGCACCTCGCGCCCGTTCTTTTCCGCGCTCAATACGCCTGCTGCCTTGAGCGCGGTCAGGTGCCTAGAAACGCCGGATAGGTGGACGCCGCAGCAACCTTGGATTTCAGTCACGGTCATCGGACGTTGGGAGACCAGCAGCCGGGTCACCACCTGCAGGCGTACGGGGTCCGCGAGGCTCTTGAAGAAGTGCGGGGACAGGAGTTGGTCCATTCCCTCGGGGCAGCAGATCGTCTCGCTCATGGTTAGAATGATAGCATACTTGCGCAAGTATGCAATAAATGTAGCAAAAATCCGCCCTCATCTAGTCCCTAGGGCGTCCGGCTTGCCCGAAGGTCCCCCCGTCGAATGCCCGGATACCATTCAGATCGACCGGGCTCGATCGCCGGGGCCGTCCATTCCAGGTTCAAAGTTGAAGAAGCACACGCCCCTCAAAGACGGCTATGACGGCGAGTTTCTCGCGAGACTCGCAGCGGCTCTGGAGCGCGCCGGCTGCCGGATGGAGTCGGCCAATTTTGTCGCGGCGGTTTGCGGCCGCGGGTGGCGTGACCTCGAACTCAAAGGACGCATTGCGCGCATGGCTGAAGTGATCGATGACAATCTGCCCAGGGACTTCGCCGCAGCCCTCGAGATCCTCGACCGTGTCGTGCCGCAGTTCGCAGGCCTTGAGGGACTGTTGTTCCCAGCAGTCGTCGAGCTGCGCGCGGTGAGCGACTTCGAGACCCACTGGGATGCCGCCGTGGATGCGCTTGCCCGCTACACCCGCCACTCCACATCCGAGTTAGCCGTGCGTCCGATGATCATCGAGAATCCGGACCGCATGCTGGCAGCCATGATGGTCTACGCTCAGGCGGATGACGAACACGTACGTCGGTTGGCCAGCGAAGGCTGTCGCCCACGGCTTCCTTGGGCGATGGCATTGCCCGAATTGAAACGTGACCCGGCGCCCATCCTCCCGATTCTCGAGATCCTGCGCGACGATTCCTCTGAATACGTTCGGCGCAGTGTCGCCAACAACCTAAACGACATCTCCAAGGATCATCCAGAACGGGTCCTCACGATTGCCGAACGTTGGTTGGGGGAGGAGCGTGAGGATCCGAATCGGGTGCGCCTCGTCAAGCACGCGTGTCGCACGCTGCTCAAGTCGGGCGAGCCACGCGCCATGCGGCTGTTTGGCTTCACGGATCCCCAGCACGTCACGGTGAGCAAGCTGGAACTTGACAGTTCTGTGGTTCCGATCGGCGGGCAATGCGTATTTCGCGTGCACTTGGAAGGCAAGCCTGCATTGGGCCTTGTGCGCCTCGAATACGTGATCTACTACCGCATGGCGAACGGGTCGTTGGGCCCGAAAGTCTTCAAACTCAGCGAATTCGAAAGCCCTGCGGTCACGCGCCAGGTGGTCCGCCGCCACGCTTTCAGAGACCTCTCGACTCGTAAACACCATGCGGGCAGACACGAACTGGCCCTCAGGGTCAACGGTGTCGAGAAGGCTCGGGTCGGGTTCACGTTGAGCACCTAGCCGGCCCGGTGCTTGGGCCTGGAACGCACGAGCGAGCCGCTTCCACCCGGGTGGCGGGCACAACCTGGAGCCCTACAGACGCGGGTCGTCCCCAGGCTCAGCGTCCACGACGGACCAGATCCACTCGTCCAGGGGAGTGGGCGGCCGTTTCACCTTCACCGTGAATTGGAAATCGGAGTTCGGGGCAACCATCAGTTCCCGTTCATGGGGCGCGTCGCCGCGGATCTTGTCGCCGCGTCGGACGACCAGGCGCACGGTCAGCTTGCTGAGACCGTGGTCGAAGTGATTGTGAAGTCGCACTCGAAGGAAGCGTTCGTCAAAGTCCGCCTCTCCAGCGGTCGCCATTTTGTCGAGTTCTTCGGTGGGGATGCTCCCGGTGGGGGCGTATGGCTTGGCCCCCAGGCGGTTGGTCTCTGCCAGGGTCGTCCCGATAACAGGCGTCGACTCACGTGTCTTGGGAGCACACCCAGCGAAGAGCAAGCACGAACCGAGCAGTGTGAGAAGAGGGTGGATGGTCATTCCTCGGCGCCCCCGGTGTTGAAGTCCGCGATGATCTGCGGATCTCGCGAGAAGGCTCGCACCCACTTGTCCTCGTAGATTGTCGTCAGGCTCTCGTCAGAGAGGCAGCGATCCAGCACGTAGTTGCTGCGATCCAACAGCTGGGCATCGCCCCTTTCGTTGGAAGGAGTGTCCGCGGCGCGGCGTCGGGATTCGCCTCGTTCGTCCAGTGTTGGGAGGCCGATGCTCAATTGGTGGATGTACTTGCGTTCCCCTACAAAATCCTTGTGCAGAACAAGAATCCCAGCATCCCCGAGCTGGACTTGCCCTTCATTGCCACCCGTCGTGGCAGAGCTCAGGCGGAGATTCGGATGGCGGAAGGGGCCACTTCGGTTCATGACCAGCACGCGCCGGCGGTGCACCCTTTGATAGCTGGCGAACTGCATCACCCCAACCCGGTTGGTCGAAATCGTCGGACTTTCCATGATCGCCACGTCTCCGTCGTACTCCATCAAGGTGTTGTAGAAATGAGGCCAGGCGGGCCGCTCCTCGTTGCCGTATGCGGGCGGCAGCGGGACCTCGGTGGGCCAAATGCCAGTGAACGAGTTGTGGGACCTAAACACCTCCGGAATGGGCCCCTGGCCAATAAACAGCACCACGGCAACGGAGATCAGACCCAGGCGGCTCAGGTTGCGCACGCGTCCGCTGGGCAGAACCCCCGCGATGAGTCCGGCGCAGCCATCCAATCCTGCCGCAGCGAAACAGAGCAGCCCGGGGAGAATGACCATCAAGTACCGCACGATGCTGAAGGGGCGGTCTCCCCAGGGCACGAGGAACGTGATCACCAAGACCTGGGTCGCCGTCATCACAGTAATCAGGAGCGCCAGCCGAGAAGCACGGATCCAGTGGATCACGCCGCCGAGGACCACCAAGCCCGCTACGACGTGCATCACCCCGTACTGGGTCGTGCCGACGATGTGAAAGCCGACGCCGTCCCAGCGGATCGGGTGGCCGCGTTCCTGAACGGATTGCACCAAGTCCCAGATCAACGACACGAAGAGCATCGTCTGTCGCATGCACAAGGCCAAGCCGGCGCCCGCAAGGATCGCTGCAACCACCTTGCGCCAGCGCTTGCCCTCCAGGATCGCTCTCAACTTGACGGGTCGACCCTTGCGCCTGTCTCCAAGATAACAGAGGAGTATGGCCGTTGCTCCCATGCTCCCCAACGCGGGCAGGCAGATCGGGGTCAATGCTGCCGAGATGAGCGTGGCCAGGCAGGCCCAGGCCAGTGCGTGACGTATGCCCTCTATGTGACGTAGCCAGTTGATCAAGGCGATCAACGAGAGCAACACGATCAGCATGTAGGGCCGGGCGAGGCGGCTGTACAAGATCAGCAGTGGAGAAGCGGCGGCCAAACCCATGGCGGCCAATGCACAATTGGAACCCATGTGGCGTTGAACGAGCCGCGCCAGTAGTGGCAAGAACAGAATGCCTGCGACGAACACAGGTAACCGCAGACCCCATTCAGAAAGACCGATTGTCTGTAGCAGCAGGTAGTCCCATAGAGCCAGGGGGATCGACACATCCGGGAGGCCTTTTTCCGCCAAGATCGATGCGACCGTGCCCCCGGTAGCGCTCTTCACCGCGTGCATTTCGTCCCCGAGAATCGGCTGCTGGCTCAATTCCCGAGCTCGTATCCAAATGCCCAAGATCCAAATGGCCAGGGTGCCCCAGGTGAGAACGCTCCAGGTGGTCTTGTCGACGCGCTGCTCTTCAGCGGTCGCAGAGTGCTTGTTAGTTGCGTTCGACATTCCAGGCTTCGTAGGCGGTCACGGCCGCAGGCGTCAAGGCGTAGACGGCAACTAGCTCGGTTTGCACCACGAGCAGGTAGGTGTCATCAGCGTCGAACTCCTCGATGAGCTTCTCAGCCTTCTTTGCAAGCTCCCGTTCGGTCTGGGTTCCGACCAACGGGGTGCGCGAAACTTCCCCACTCAGTTCCTGGGCTCGGCGGCGCTCAGCCACGAAATCGCGGTGCACGATGATGTAGTCAATTCCCTCCGTGCTCACCCCAGTGCTTTGCTTGAGGGGCCGGATCGAACTCAGTCTCACACCCTTGGTTTTGCCCTTGTAGGCGGCTCTGCGATTGAGCAGGACGACCCGCTGACCATGGCGTACCTGGTAACTGGCGTAGTGCCTCAGGCTGGCGGGGCTGGTCGAAATGCTCGGCGCTTCCATGACCGTAAGCTCTTCGGTGCTCTGGCGGAGGAAACTGTAGATGCGCGGCCAGACTGGGGAGGTGGAGCGCTTGGCGTTGACAGGCCCTCTGACGACTTCGGGCCAGATGCCCGTGAACGAGTTGGTTTGATTGAATAGACGCGGCAGGGGTCCGGTCTTCACGATTCCTGGCACGATTGCGAGTAAGACGAGGATTTCCCAGGGCGCCTTGATTCCGAACAATCTGCGAGCCTGGGCCAACTGGAACTCAACTCCGGTGGCGATGACTAATAGGGCGAGCGGGTACAGCACCAGCAGGTAACGCATGATGCTGAACGTACGTCCCCCCCAAGGCACAAACAGGGCCACGGTGGCGACCTGGGTCAGGGCCATCGCAACCAGCGTCAAGGCCAGCACTCGCGCCCAGGGCCGAGGATTGACCAGCCCGATCACCAAGCTGATTACAAACCAGACGCGCAGACCCCGGTGGCTGGTGAAGGCGATGTACTCGAGTACCAAAGACCAGTCGACTGGAGTTCCTTTCCACTTGGCGTGCAAGTAGAGATTGTGAGCTTCAGGCAGTAGCCGTACGACCTGGGCCAAACCCGCGCCGAGCACGGCAATTCCAACGGCAATGCTCGCGGGTCCGACGATGCGTCCTTTGCGCAGGATCTTGGGGGGGCGCACTGCGGTCCAGCCCTGTCGTTTGACCAGGAGCAGAACTCCTACTGCATTCGCCGCGCCCAAGGCCGGGGCGCACGTGGGGCTGAGGCCGATGGCGAACAGGGTGCACAGGATGGCTAGCCAGCCGCGATAGGGTTTGCCTTCCAGTTTCTGCTGCCAAAGCACAACGGTGAGTAAACTGAACGACATGATCGCCATGTAGGGGCGAGCAAAGCGACTGAACATCACGAACTGGGGCGAGATGGCGGCCAGCCAAGCCACGAGCACTCCAGCTAGCGGACTGATCTTGCGCCACGCGAATACGGACAGCAGCACGACTGCGAGCATGCCCGCGAGCAGGACTGGGAGGCGCAGGCCCCATTCGGAGAGCCCGATCGTGTGGATCAACAGGTAATCCCACAGCGCCATTGGAATCGAGACGTCCGGGAGTCCCTTCTCGCGCAGGATGGTGCCCACGTTCTCGGCGGCGCCAGCGCTTTTGAGCGCATGCACCTCGTCCCCGACCACAACCTGTTGGCCGATCTGCCAAAGGCGTAGGTAGGCACCCACAAACCAGGCCAGGACCAAGGCCCACAGCAGCCAGGCGGGGCGCGGCCGGGTCTGGCCTACATCTCCCCCCGCTTGGCCGAGGTGAAGGTCCGAATTGATCGCATCCGCATTCACTTCCTAGAACGATACACCACTCAGGATGGCGTAGAGAGATCCGAAGATCGGGCCCGTCGTGATCGCCGACAATTGGGAAGGAATAGCCCGAATTCTCGCTTTGGGGCCGAGGCCTGCCGTCCCCTCAAAAAGACCAGCCCAAGCCGACCGTCAGGTTCCTTCCGGGCCGGTTCAGGCCAGAGCCGTGAATTCGATAGTCCTCGTCGGTGAGATTCTCGATTCCCACGTGCAGTGTCGCATCCTGGCGAACGAGCCAGCCCAGACGCAGGTCCAGAGTTGTGTAGGCGGGAGTTCCCCCGTCGGGAATACGTGAGCTGTCGTTGGCGTCGCGGGTCGACAGCCTGTCTGCCTTCTGCGCGTGGGTCACCAGACCCTCGAGCCAAAGTTTGTTCGAGGAATCTTCCCAGCGTAGGCCCACCTGAGCGGTGAAGGGCATCAGGCGATCGAGGTATTCGTCCTGAAGCACAGGTGCCGACGTGGGGAAGGTGCTGCGTTTGCCATACAGGTAGGTCGCGTTCCCAAAGGCCGTCCAGCGGTCGGCCACGCGGTAGGAGAGTCCGGCTTCGATGCCATCAACGCTACCGTCTCCAACGTTGCCCTTGGTGATTTCCGTTTCTCCCGCGGAGTTTGTGTCGCCGGTCGGGAAGCGCAGGATCTGATCCCGAATGAGAGTGTGAAAGACGGCCACCTCAGAGGACCAGCGCTCAGCCCGATTCTTGAGGCCCAACTCGAAACTGGTGTAGTACTCGGGATCCAGATCCGGTGCGGGGACCTCGAACTCATTGCTGCGGGCGCTGTCAAAGCGCGAGAGGTCAGAGAGGTTCGGCGCGCGAAAGCCCTGGGAGACTCCACCAAACAGATTGGTCGATCCCGGCTCGAGTGCGTACTGAAAACGTGCGCTGCCCACCAGCGCGTCCCAGCTGTCGTGGATGGAGATGGGCAAGTCTGTGACCGGATCCCGGACGCTGTTGGCGTCCGCAGTCACCAGGTTCCAGCGGGCCCCAAAGATCAGGTTCAGCTCGTCGCTCAGGCTGATGTCGTCCTGAACGAACAGGCCCAAGGTCTCGTAGCTGGCGTCATCCGCGACAGGGCCCTGAATGTCATCTGCGGCGCTGTTGCCCGAGGCCTTGTTGAGGTACGAGTCCACCGAATCGAGGTAATACTCCGCACCCCAGGTCCAATTCCCGGCGGCCGAGTCCTTAAACAGGTGCGTAAAGAACCCGAGCGTTCCAACTTCGAATCCTTGGAGTTCGCGTGACCCGCTGGATTTGATGCGATCGCGATCCTCCTTCTGCACATGCCAGGAAAGACTCGTTGTGGCCGCGTCTACGAACCCGTCCAGGTCTCGGTGGTGCAACTGAAAGTAGGTCAGCTCGCGCCGCTGATCGAGGTCGCGTTGCAGGTCGCTGCCGGAGGAGAGTCCCTCCCAGTTGATTCCATCGGTGGTCTTGTGCGTGCGCGGAACGTCCTCTTGATCGACTACCTGGTGTGCCAGAACAACGCGCGTATGGTCATCGAGGAAGTGCTCAAGCTTGAAGTCACCATCGAATTCGTCGTACCCCGTTCCCACCTGCGTTCCCACGTCCGCTCCCCCCCGCACATCGCCAAACGACTTGCGCGTCAACCCAATCAGTACGCCACCGTCCATCCCATAGGTACTGGAGATGTCGATGCGTGCCTGGTCGTGGTTGGCGGCATCTGCCCAGCGGTAGCGAACCTGTCCCGAGACGCCACCTTCAGTCGTATGGCCCCACGGTGTGCGAGTCAGGGCATTGACGGTTCCACCCACAGCGTCCGATCCGTACAGCACAGAGCTCGGCCCCTTGACCACTTCGAGGCTGGCGACTGAGAAGGGGTCCACTGTGTTCCAGTACTGGTTGGGCCCAGGCCGGAAGACAGAGTTGTTGAGTCGGATCCCATCGACGAGCATGAGCGTGCGAAAGCTCGTGAAGCCTCGAATGTAGGGGGATCCGTGTCCCAGAGCCGTTTCCTGGACCATGATGCCCGGGATGTTGCGTAGCGCCTGGGGCAGCGTGCGATAGCCCCTCGCGTCGAGCCCCTCTCGGTCGACGACCCGCGTCGAGTAGGGAGTGTCGAATTCGCTGGTGGCACTGAGGGTCGGTGTGACGACCGTCGTGCCCAGGTCCGCAGCCGGCGGGTCCTGGGAGAAGAGGAACAGCAGAGGAATCATGGGGGCTAGGAGAACGTGCAGAACGGGCGTGAGAAGGGCGGGCAAGTCTTTTCCCGCCTGGGCGTCACCGATTGGGCTGGGGTGCGAGGTCGGGAGCCAGCAGCAGGCGGGTCCTGGGGGATGAGCAACAGCCGAGGAATCATGGGGCTACGAGAACGCGCAAAACGGGCGTGGGCAGGCTGAGTTCATTTTTTTTTTGCCTGGGAGTCACCGATTGGGCCGGGGTGCGAGGTCGGGAGCCAACCACCACCCCCTCCCACCCGGGCTGACGATCCCAGTCTCCTTTCCGTTACCCGCCAAACCACCAGACTCCTCCCCCCGCTACAGTATTCTCACCTACCACCCAACAACCCTGCTCCTATGCCCCGCTATTCACTGTCGTTCGGCCTCGCCCTGCTCTCCACCCTGACTGCTTGTGGGGGGGGAGGGGATGACAAGATCGACTACTTCGCCCTGCGCACTCCTCCGCATTCGGTCGCCCCGGCATCCAAGATCCTGACCTCCGGCAAGTGGCTGGTCTATCTCGCCTCCGAGGCCAACCACACCCCGTCTGGCACAGACATGAACGGGGATGGAGACTTAATCGACGACGTGGCCGTGCGCATCGACACCTTCACGAACAAGCGCACAGAGTTGAATACCGCTGTGGAGGACATGGCTCTCTTGAATGGGACGCTGCTGTTGGTCGTCTCTGAATCGAAGGATGGCAAGGACTGGAACACGGACGGCGATTCGGGTGATCGCGTGCTCCTCTATCTGAGGCCAGCCGACACGACCCCCAAATTCCTAAGAAATCTGGACACCACTTCTGCCACCGTGCTCATGGCCCTGGAGGGGCAGGCGTTTTTCACAGCTCCCGCGGCACCCATAGTGGCTGGAGACACCAATTTGTTTGCGACGACGGTGCTCAGCCAGGGCGCCGTTCCGACCACGCCCACGCGAGTCACTACCACCGTCGCGGCCGACGGGGATGGGGCCTCCGTGCGCATCCTCGCCGAATCGGAAGAGGTCTTGTTCCTGGCCATGGACGAGAATCTGGATGGTGACCTGAACGGGGATGCCGATGGTACCGACACGAGCATTCTGGCCGTGCTCGATGGCTCATCTGTGGGCGCCTCGATCGAGGGCACAGGCCTCGCGCTGGGGCCGATCCCGTCTCTCAAAGCGGGCAAGGTCGGATCGGACCGCGTCGTAGCGTTCTTGGTGAACGAGGCAGCACAAGGTGCGAACCTGAACAGCATGACGCTCTTCGCAGGCACCTGGCGCCTTCCGAGCTGTCCGAACCTGAGCGATGGAGACACCGATACCGATGACGACGTGTTGCACTGGCTGCTCATGGCCGACTTCGAAGCCGGTGGAGCAATCCAGAACACCGGACTCGTTGGCACTGCTGGCGAGCCCTTGCATGTGCACCCCGATGGTTTTGTGGCCTGCGCATCGCTTGAAGCCGATGAAGGGTTGGGTGCAGGGTGTGACATGAACGGCGATGGTGACGAGGATGACCGCATCTTCCGCTGGATCCCCGCCGTTGATCCGCTCAACCCGCCCTTGCCCGAGGTCGATCCAACGCGCTTGATGGCCCTCGTTACGAGCGTTCCCGGCGCAGTGGGTGACTCGACCGGCGGCGTATTGGTAGCCGGAAACCTGTGGGTCGTGCTTGTGGACGAGGCTGCCGACGGTCGCGATCACGATGGGGATCCCGGAACCGACAACCACCTCGTTGGCGCCAAGAACCCGGGCCTTGTGGGACAAGCCTGGAACTTCATCCACAGTGGCGCGGCTGTGCCCGTGGGCGTGACCTGGATGGCGACAGATATCCAGACTCCGAATCGCAACCTGATGGCCATCCAGGAGTCGGTACTCGGTCTGGACCAGAATGCCGATGGGGACATGACGGACAGCATCCCGACCTTCCCCAAGGTCCAGAGCGGCTCATCCTTGACCTTCCCAGGCATCGGACTGGCTGTTTCGGATACGAACGCGGGAATCGTCACGGCTGCCGGCGTGGGATTCTTCCGAATCTCGGAGGCAGACGAGGGGGCCACGGATTTCAACAACGACGGAGACACCAACGACTACATCTTGAGTCGCGTAGGGGTCACCGTTCAGGAGCCCCTGGTGCACATGGCCACCCTCAACAATCTGGACATGCCCGCGGTCATCTTCGATTCGGTCAAGGCGCCCAAATTTGGCGTGATCCTCTTTCAGGAGTCGATGCAAGGTCCATCCGGCAAGGATGTCAACAAGGACGGTGACGCGAACGACTTTGTCCCGCGTTACTTCCGCATCGACAACTAGGACCAGTGCGGGTCCGCCCGCCGATGGCCAGCAGGTGGAGATTGCATGTGTTCCAGGAAGGGTTGGGCCAGCTCTCGGCCTGCGTCGTCCCGGGCCTGACCCGAGCGGTACTCTCGCACGAGCTTCTTGCGCAGGGCAGCGGCCTCGCGTTGGGCTGCACGGCCTGTCGTGTCGATATGCACGAGAGTTCGGTATCCACGAGGTCTGAGTACCAGCCGGATGCGATCCACGGCGGCCCTCTGGAACGTACGCAGGAAGCCGCTCTTGAGGTGTACGCGCTCGACTGGGTGGAGGCGTTCAATACCCTTGCGCCACGAGCGCCTACGCGCGACGAGCAATACGTGATTGAAGATCAGTCGATTGGTTCCCATCGGAAGGGCCTTGCGCGGCACGGACGTGTTGATCAGTTCGTCCAACGGGTCGAGGGCGGGCAGGCTCTGCAGGCGAGTCACGGCATCCCAATGACTATCCTCGACGAATCGGTCCGCCATCATCTCCCAATAGAGGTGCCCTAGCCCGCGCCCCCGCGCGAAGCGAACCAAGTGGTAGGGAACGAAGTGATTGTGGGCAATCGTGTCGGCCGCAAGATGGGAGAGGTAGCCCAAGATGAACGCTTCCTCCTCGCCTGTTCCGCTCGACCTCTCGCGCATGGTCTCGACGATTGTCCACCGATGACAGTGGTTTTGGTGTCCGCCGTAGGCCTTCATGCTGATCAGGTCCGCAGCGAGATTGCCGTAGCGATAGCAGTCCCGGTACGCCCAGATATGGCGCGCGGTGGCGGCCGGCAGGAGTTCGCGACGACGGCGAAGGACCCGACGGGCAAACTCCAAGTGGTGGCCCGGGCCCCAACTCAATTGCTGCAGCAAGAGCCATCCGAGGCAGAGGACGAGTAGGCAAAGGCAGCTCAGCATGTCGGCCTCTCAACCTAATCGACCGATTGCCGATTCAACAGCCCCGAAAGAGGCCCGGGTCCCTGTGCTGATACGCGCGCCATGCTTGACCCCATGCGGCTCAGGCCGGAGGATGCGGTCTGCCGTTGGGCCCATGCGCATTCTCCATGTTGATCCCGAGCGCGCCTTTTCGGGAGGAGAGGTGCAGGTGTTCCTCTTGATGGAAGGGCTGCGGCAATTAGGTCACGAGAACGTATTGGTTTGCGCCCCCAAGAGTCGTTCTGAACGAGAGGCCCGGAGCCGAGGTCTTGAGGTGCGGCCCGTTTCCATTACCAACAACCTCGACCTTGTCGGCTGCCTGCGGCTCAAGCGGGTGATTTCCTCTACACGGCCCGATCTCGTGCACCTGCACACCGGGCGGGCGAGTTGGATTGGGGGTTGGGCAGCGTGGTTGGACAAAACGCCCGCCCTCAGCACGCGCCGCATGGACCGACCCATTCGTGACAACTGGCGCACTCGCTGCATCTACGGGAGGCTGCTGCGGCAAACGGCTGCTATCTCGCCGGCGGTACTCGAACAACTGCATCGCGGAGGCGTGCCCGAGGCGCGCACGCGCCTGATCTGGAGCAGCGTGGATCCGACCGTTCTCGAACCCCTCCGGGATCGCCGCGATGTACGCCAGGAATTGGGCGTGAATGGGCATGGTGTGCTCATGTTTGCAGCGGGCAATCTGACCCGACGCAAGGGATTCGACATTCTGCTCGAAGCATTCTCGCAACTTCAGAGCGACGAGGCGCGCCTGGTGATTGCTGGAGATGGAGAGGAGAGCCCCGCCCTAACCAGGCGAATTCGAGAGGGCCATCTAGGCGACCGCGTTCAGCTGCTCGGACAGCGCGCCGACATCCCTGATTTGCTGGCGGCCTGCGATCTGTTTGTCATGCCGAGCCGTGCCGAGGGCTTGGGCATCGCTGCCTTGGAGGCCATGGCTGCCTCGAAGCCGGTGATTGTCTCGGATGTCGGCGGACTGCGGGACATTCCACTGCACCAAACCACAGGTCTACTTGTCCCACCTGGGCGCGTGGCCCCGCTGTTGGATGCCATGCAGGAACTGGTGGGCGACGAGGGCAAGCGTGCGGCATTCGGCTCTGCCGGCCCAGCCCGCGTTCGGGACAAATTCAGTGTGGATCGGATGGTGATGAACTACGATGCCATGTACCAAGACGTCCTGGCGGAAGGGCGCCGATAGTGGATTCTGCCACAAGCGAACGAACGGGCCTGAGTGCCTGTGTGATCTGCATGGATGAGGCTGACCGCCTGCCTGCCTGTCTAGGATCGTTGAGCTTCTGTGACGAAGTCTTGGTCGTGGATTCACACTCCAGGGACGACTCGCGAACGATTGCACGCGACATGGGTGCGCGCGTCATCGAGCGCGATTGGCCTGGCTTTGGTGCTCAGAAAACCTTTGCCGTGGCGCAGGCGAAGCACGATTGGGTGTTGTGTGTGGACGCCGACGAAACCGTGAGCGACTCGTTGCGGCAGGATATCGAACAACTGCGCAGCCGAGGCTTCGGAGACTGCGCGGGCTACTCGTTCCCGCGGCGAACGCGCTACTTGGGCAAGTGGATCCGGTGGGGGGCACTAGGCCCGCGCGCCTGCTTGCGTCTCTTCGATCGCCAGCGTGGATCTTGGATCGAGCGCGCGGTTCACGAAGCGGTACGCCTGGAAGGGCGGCCCGGTCAATTGCGTGGAGCCTTGCTTCACGATCCATTCCGAAACCGCGCAGAGCATCGCGCGACCATCGAGCGCTACACGACCCTGGCCGCGCAGAGTGCCTACGACCGCGGTCGGCGAAGTTCTGTGCTCGACCGCGCCGTTCGACCCGCAGCGCGATTCATCAAGCACTACATCGTGAAAGGTGGCTTCTTGGAGGGCCGCCAGGGCCTGTACTTGGCCAGGGAGTCCGCACGCTACACCTCCCTCAAGTACTCGAAGCTGCGCGCCCTCGGCCAGACGCTGGCGCGGAGTGAAGCGAGTACTCGAGGATGAAGATCAATGCCCAGGTGATCCTGACGCTGGTTGTGCTCGCGGCCGTCCTGCACGCCTGGAGCTTCGCGGGATCCGGTCCAATCGACGACGACTTCATTTGCTATCGCTACGCCCGGAACCTGCTCGAGGGCAATGGCCTCGTATTCAACCATGGCGAACGGATCGAGGGGTTCACCGCCCCGCTCTGGGTGTTGCTGATCAGCGCTGGCCTCGCCTTGGGCTCAGATCCGGTCCGCACGGCGTTGATGCTTTCCGTGTTGGGGTGCGGAGTGGCGACCTGGGCTGTCGGATCCGCATGGCGCACCTTGCGGCCCAATGGTCTGTGGCCCGTTCCCGCTCTGCTGGTGGCGAGTTCCCCAGCCATTGCGTTCCATGGAGCTGCCGGTCTGGGCACCACACTCCTGGCGGCACTCGTGAGCACCTGGCTGGCCCTGGGGCTCAGGGCTGAAGCGCAGGAGAAGCCCGCATGGGGAGCGGCCATCGCCCTGGCCTTGGCCTGTCTCGTGCGCCAAGAGATGCTGCTCTTCGCGATCCCATTCGCAATTGGACCGGGACGTCGATCGCAGGCCAGCGGCCTAGCTCCTGGATGGCTGCCCCTCGCAGCGCTGGCTGCCTGGGCGGGGGTGCGCGGGGTGTACTACGGTCGCTTGCTGCCCATGACCTACAGCGTCAAGAAACTGCCGGTGTTCGAAGATCTCGGACGTGGCTTGGACTACCTGTTGATTTCGACCCTCGTGGCGGGAGTGGGTCTGTTCGTCGTGGCTGCGGTCGTGGGATACCTGCGCGGCAATCGACGCTCGTCATGGCTGAGCTGCGCGGTTGCGGGCTTGGTCTTGCACACCGGGTACGTCATCTGGGTGGGTGGGGATTACATCGCGCTGGCGCGCTTCTTCGTTCCGACCCTGCCCCTGGCGATGTTCCTCGCCTGCATCGGGTCGACCCGCTGGCTGGTGAGCCGCCGCGGCCTAGGGGGCATCGTGTTGGGCGTCGTCCTACTCTGGCCACAGGCTCTGCAGCTGAAATTGCCCTTCGCCAGTGTCCTGGATGATCACTGCCGGCCCTATCTGGCCTTGCTCCATGAGTTCGACGAGCAGCGCTGGGAGTCCTTGGGTCGTCACTTCGCAGAGGTCGTGCCCGCCGGGCATTCGGTGGCCCTCTCACCTATCGGAGCCTTCGGTTGGTATTCGCGTCTGGAAATCGTGGATGTGCTGGGGCTCACCAATGCCTCGGCTGCGGACCGTGAACCTGATCTGCGCATCGCCCTCAAAGGACACCACCGACACAACGGCGATTGGGTCCTGTCCCAGGAGCCCGATTACCTGATTCTTGGCAACGGAGTCTTGGGTCCCGACGGCCGCCTGGTGGCCAATCCATGGGAAGCGGACATCATCCAGGATCCGCGCTTTGCCAGCGAGTATGTGCGCGAGTTCGTCCCCATCCCTGGCGACGATTACCTCGACCTCTTTCGACGGCGCTCGTCTGCCCCTTTGCCTGGAGCCCAGGCCGCTCGCTAGGCTCTCGCAATCCATGTTCGAGTCTGCCAAGCCCATGCGAACCACACTGGCCCTCCTCTTTGGCATGTGCGTCGCTGGCAGTTGCATGCCCCAAGAGATTTCGAGCGCCGCTAGTGCACAACCCAACGTTCTCATTGTCCTTCTGGATGGAACCCGGGCGGATCACATGGGTTGCTACGGCTACGCATTGGATACCACTCCCCACATGGATGCCCTGGCGGAGGTCGGCTTGCGCTTCGACGATGTGGTGACTCCCTCCCCTTGGAGCCGGCCTGCCTTTGCGGCCCTACTCACCGGTCGGTACCCCAGCAATCTCGGCATGGGAGGGGAAGCCGAACATTTGTCCGCAGCTCACATGGGGCTCGCGACGGTACTCGCCGATCAGGGCTACAGAACGTCCGCCGTGCTGAGCCACCCCTACCTGAACCCCAACTCCGGCGTGGGCGAGGGCTTTGAGTCGTTTCAGTTCGTGGTGGAGCGATCGGCCTGGCCCAAGGGCTTGAGTGCGGCGCGTGTAACCGACACGGCACTCGACCAGCTGGATGAGAGTGATGGTCGCCCATTCTTTCTCGTGGCTCACTACGCCGATTGTTTGCACGACTGGGCGCCGATCCAGGGATTCGAATTCGGTGACCCCCAGTATGAAGGCCCCCTGGCCGGTGGCCTGGGCATGAGTGATCTTCTGCGAGGTCGGCACACATGGCAGGATGCGGACTTGGCTGAGCTACGCGCTCACTACGACTCCGAACTCGCGTATGTGGATACGCAGGTCGGGCGGCTACTGGCCGGCCTCAAGCGACGTGGCCTGCAGGAGAACACTCTCATCGTCTTGACCTCAACCCACGGAGTGGAGCTGTTTGATCATGGCGGGCTAGGCGACAGTCTGAGTCTGCATGAAGAGCTCGTGCACGTGCCGCTCATGCTGGCCGGACCGGGTGTGGAACCAGGAATCAACGAGGTAGCTGCGAGCTTGATCGACTTGGCTCCGACGCTCTACAAGATGCTTGGCATTGAATTCGTTCAAGAACTGGACGGCGTCCCGATGCAGTCCCTTGAGGTCGAGGGGCTCAGGATCCTATTCGCCGAGACCGATCGCATCAGACGTCAACGGGCGGCGATGGATGAGCGCTACAAGCTGATCTTGGACGTGGACTCAGGGGGCGTGCGCCTCTTCGACCTATTGGAGGATCAAAGGGAAGTCCGAGATCTCTCTGGAGACTCGGCGTATCGCGGGCGGCGGATCCTGTTGGAATCCGCTCTCAAGGAGCTGGTGGGTACCGATGACTAGGTGGGCAGGCACGCTCTTGGTGTGTGCCCTGCTGGGCTCTTGCGCACACGATGAACCCGCGCGGTCACGGCCCAATGTGTTGCTGATCTTCACAGATGACCAGCGCTACGACAGCATGTCGGTCACCGGCAATCCGCACCTCGAGACTCCGGCGTTGGACAGCATTGCGGCCGAAGGAGCGCTCTTTCGTCGCGCCTACGTCAGCACCTCGCGCTGTTGCCCGGGCCGCGCAGCGCTCCTGACCGGCAAGTGCGCGACTTCCCATGGGATCTGGAACAACCACCCTGAAGTTGGACTGTTCGGCGCACACCGATCCATGGCGGATCATCTGCACGGCGCCGGTTACCGCACCGCGTGGATCGGCAAGTGGCACCTGCCCAACCCCGGCGCAGGCCCAGTGCGCGGATTCGACCACTGGGTGAGCTACGAGGGGCCGGGCAGTCACTTTGATCAAGCGTTCAATGTGGACGGACAGAGCGTGCAGAGCGAGGGCTTCCAGGCGGACCGCTTGACGGACCATGCGCTGGAATTTCTGGGGGAGAAGCGCGAGTCCAACGAGCCCTTCTTCCTCGCCCTAGCGTTCAAGAACCCGCACGTTCCCATGACGCCCGCCGCGCGCCACAAGGGGACCCTGTCTCACGTTCCCGCCCCCCTTCCGGCGAGCGCCTTGGACCCCCCCAGCAGCCTACCGGCGTTCTACCTCAGGCTGCGAACCGCAGATGGGCGCCACGCCATCGACGACAAGCTGGCTTTTGCTGAAGACATGCGGGCCTACTGGGAGCTGATGCTCTCGGTAGATGAGAACGTGGAGCGCGTGCTGGACGCCTTGCGTGCGAGTGGAGAGCTGGACAATACCCTCGTTCTCGCTACCACCGACAATGGCCAGTTACTCGGCGAGCACGGGCTGCAACAAAAGGGACTCTCCTATGAACCGTCCATTCACGTGCCCTTGATGATGCGCTTCCCCAAGCTGATCAAGGCGGGTAGTTTGTTGGACCAACTCGTACTGACCGAAGATCTTCTGCCGACGGTGCTCGAGGTGTGCGGGCTCGATGTGCCAACAGACATTCAGGGTCAAACTATGGTGCCCCTGTTGCGCAAGCCCTCTACACCTGGGCGGGCGCGTTTCTTGTATCTGGCTCCGGGCTTCGGCGGGCAAACGGGGATGGTCGAGCGAGCGGTGGTGGAAGAGCGCCTTAAGTACATCTCATTCGAAGCCGACGGAGGCCACGAGGAACTGCTGTTCGATAGGCAGGCAGACCCTGACGAGCGAACAAACGTGCTGTCCCTGCCCGAATTCGCGCAGGACCTGGCGCGCATGCGAACCTGGATGGCGGAAGAGCGTCGCCGGCTGGGCGATCGCTAGCCCGCTACTTGACGTATCCGATTGCTTTGAGGCGATCGAGCAGATCCTGGTCGATGTCGACCTGGGTACGCATGGACTGGGGATTGGACCCGCGGTTGCGGTGCTCATCAAGGTGCGCGATGAGTTGCTGTACGAGCGGCATGTGGCTATCCGCTATGTTGTTTTGCTCCTCAGGATCCTCAGCGAGGTTGTAGAGCAAGACTCCCAGATGGGACTGGATCAACTTCCAATTGTCGAGAATCACGCCCCACAAGTGCTCGCCGTCTTCGAAGCGGTGCAAGATCAGGGGGCGCTGGGTGAGGGCTTCGCTTTCAGCGCGCAGGCCCTTGCGCTTGTCCTCGCTGCGGCAAAATGGAGCCAGTGAGCGGCCATCCAAATCAGCCGGTGCCTGCAAGCCGATCAGGTCAAAAATGGTGGGGACGACGTCGATCAGCGAGACGTTCTCGCGAACACGTCCCGGAGCGACCCGCAGGCCAGGCGCACGGATCAGAAACGGGATGTGATTCAGCTCCACGTGCAGCGTGAATTCGTGATACAGCTGACCGTGTTCGCGGAACTCCTCGCCGTGATCGGCGACCACGACAATTAGCGTGTCGTCGTCGAAGCCCATGGCCTTGTGGATGCGCGCAAGGAAACTGTCGAGGTAGCCAAGCTCGCTGCGATAGCGCTCCAGGTATTCGGCCGTCTCATCCCTGTTTTCGCCGGGTCGATAGAATCGCAGCCGACGCTCATAGGGCTTGTGCACATCGTTGAAATGCAAGTACAGGAAGCTGGGAGCGTCGGTTGCTTCGATGCGTGAGCGCATGGCCAGTAGGCGGTCACGAAGGAACTTGGCCGGTTCCAGATCGTGCCGTTCGAACTCGTCAAAGCCCCGGTCGAAGGCCATTTCCGGGCCAATGTTCACGTTCGACGCCAAAGCAAAGGTGTTGTACCCAGCCTGCTTGAAGCGCTCAGCCATGGTGGGCACATCCGACGAAATGGCTAGCAGTTCCATCTGTCCCAGCACTTCCTCGCTGACCGCGTCACCTTCGCGGAATTGCGCCAAGAACCCACGCGTCACCCCGTGCCTATCGGGATACACGCCCGTCAGCATCGAAGCCGTTGAGGGCGCGGTCCACGTGGAGGTTGAGAAGGCGTTCTCGAACACGGTGCCGCCCGCCGCGAGTTGGGCCAAATAGGGGGCCCGCTCTTCTTCAGCCCCATAGAAACTGAGCACGTCGGCTCTCAATGTGTCCAAGAGGATGACCACAACATCGGGAGGCTGAATCGAGTTCTGTGGCCCACTCCCCGGACTGGAGTCGCCCCCGCAGCCCCCCAGCAATCCAAGGGCAATCAGTTGCAGCGACCGGAGAGGAGGCATACGGAGAGAGTGGGTCATGGCGGGAGACGGCTGGGCGGCAGAGTATCCCTACTTGACCGACAAAACCTGAACTCCTTTTCGTTCCCTCTGCATCATCTCCTGTAATTTTCCACCGCGTTGTCCTTGGATTGCGCGGTTCATGCCCATCACGTTCGAGAAGTAGGCCTCGGTTCCCATCTGGGCGCCGAAGGAATCACCCATCTGGAGCGTCTGCTCAGCGGGTCGCCTGCTGGGAGCGGGCGCCTGGGCCAGCAATTGAGTGCCGCGGTGGAATGCGTAGTGGGATTCTCCATGTTTGGCAATCACGGTTGCTGCTCCACGCACTCCGTCCGCGACGAAGATGCCTCTCGGGTCCGTTTCGCCTGAGGTGAAGGAGTTGTTGCCCGAGCCGATGACGCGCACGTCGACTTCGTGCAAGTAGCGCTGGTCTTCGGTGCTCGTGGCCTGCACCCGGATGCGGCCCGACTGCTGGTCGGCATGCACGTCCAATTCCAGTTGGGTGATCAGCACCAGACCCGACGTGTGCAGGCTCATGCCTCGGCAAATCACGAGGTACGCCCCCGGGTCGGTCAGGTCCAGACGGGCTTCGGTTTGCTCTTCACGCAGCGTGTTGCCGGAACGGAGCTCGACAGTCTGGCGTAGGGTTGGAGAAATTCCCGCCAGGTTGATGGACGTCACATTCGTGAGGTTCTTCTCCCGCAGGTAGAGGGTCATCAGATCCACTTTGTAGACCAGGATTTCGACCCGCTCCAAGTTCTTGTGGTGCAGGGTCAGAACCGGTGCCTCGCCGGGTTGGGCGGTGGTAATTTCATCCAGGGCCAGCCGGCGCTCGGCGAACCCGGCCAGGGCTTCGGCCGCATCGGAGAACAGACCCTCAACGCGCTCGTAGTACTCGCTCGCTCGATCCGGGTCGCGCCGCGCGTGGTAGATCTGCCCCAGGATGTAGAGAGCCAGGTCGCGGTTCTCCGAATGGGAGACATTCCCGCGCTCGTCTTTGTATTCAGCGTCCACGATCCGCTCCAACAACCGGATGGACTCCTCCTCACGATCGAGGTGCCACTCAGCAACGGCCCGCGTGTACAGGAAGGCGTCCGCATAGCGGGGATCTTCGAAGAGCGTGGCCATGTCCCCAGCCAGGGCCGAGGTCGTCTCACGATCTTCAAGCGCGAGATAGGCGCTGACCAGGTTCAGGCCGGCAGCAGGAGTCGAGGGGCCCGTTGGATGCATGGCCAAGAGGCGTCGCAGTAGCAGGATCCCATCCTCGGTCAGGCTGGCCCGCGTGCGCCCGGCCTTCTTCAGCCCAGGATCTCGGTGTGCGTCCTTGGCCGCCAAGAGCATCTCGTCGGAGAGCGTCAACCATGTGTCGATCACGTTGGATGTATCCGGGTATTCTCGACAGAGCTGTTCGAGCGTATCGAGTGCTCCCGCTCGCTCGCCCTGTTCGCGCAGGGCCCCTGCGACCTTGAGGTCCTTGCCGAAAGTCTCCTCGATGGTTGCAACGAAGATCAGAAGGGCGCGCTCGAATTCACCGAGCTCCCGGTACGCGCGCCCAATTGCCACGACCTCTTCGAACGGAATATAGAGCTGCGGGTCCTTCTCCTTGATTACTTCGAAGTACTTCACGATAGCACTCGGGTCATTGCGGCCGATCGACAGGTACAGGAGCATGTTGGCCGTTTCCTTGAGCTGGCCATCACGCATGATCGAGCCGAACCCGTCGTACAAGGCGCTGAGCTTCTCGTGGGCCAAGTCGGAGGCACCGGCCCGATAGAGTTCGCGCCCGTGGTGAAATAGCTCGTCGGGAGTGGGGCGGTACTCGTCTGAACTGCTCTCACCTTTTTGCAACACGGTGAGCTGGTGGCTGTCTCCAATGGCGAAGCGTTCCGGTTCGTACGCGCTGCGCAGAACGGGCGGCAGAACCCTGTAGTCCCCCGCAATGGCTCCCACAAGATCGAAGGTAATCGCGGCGGCACCGCGCATGGGACCGATGGGGACGAAGATGGATCCCCCGCGGACTTCATGGGTACCGAGACCTCCCTGTAAACTACCTTCCAGGAGCCGCGCCCCGGCGGGCAGCGGGACTTCGAGCACGAGGTAGTCAGCGTCTTCCTGCGCCTGGACATCGTCTCGCTGCATGAACAGTTGCACCTGGGTCAGGGATCCGCTCTCCAAAGTCTTGACCATGTTGCGCCACTGGCTCTCGTAACTGCGCAGCACCCCGAAGCCCGTAGGCAGCGCGCGGCCGTCGAACAACGGAGCCTTGGCCAGGTAGTGCTCAAGCGTTAGCCGGAAGGCCTGCTCGCCTCTGCGCGATTTTTGAATGGACGTGGAGAAGCCGGTTAGCACTGCGCTGAATTGCGGCTGTCCACCGCCCGTCCGCTGCAGATCGACACGCACGCGCCTGTCACCCACTTCTCCTAGGGGGATGGACAAGAACCTGCCCGTCCCGCGCGCCTTGAGTTCGATCCTCTCGGCCTCCAAACCCGCGACCTGGACTCGAATGACAGCGTCATCCTGGGGTCGGTCAGCATTGCGCGACTGCTCCGCCATGGCCACCACGGCAAGACCGCGACCGGCGTCCGCAGCCCAGGGACGGTGGGAGAGGAGATAGTTGGCAGCTTCGCCGATCTTGGGCGAACTGGGCAGGGACTGCTGCAGGGCGGACAAGGCCAAGGCCGTCATGCCCAGGCGTGAACGGCTCCAGCCTTTGTTGCCGCTGACGGAACAGAAGGCCTCGGGTGCAGCAGCATTTGCGTTGCTGGACACTTCCATCTCCGCTTCGAGTAGACGCGCCACTTCTGCCGCCATCGGATCGCGCTGCATGTGCACAAAGGCCAGACACAGGTGGGCGAGGGCGGCGGGCGATAGTTGGTTGCGTTCCCGGAAGAGTCGATTGGCCGCGCCAAAATCACCTTGGCCGACGGAGGCGAGGGCGTGCGTGAGGGTTGCCTTGAGCTCGTCAGTCCGACCGGGCAGCGCTTGGAATGACTTCTGCAGATAGCTCACCGCCGAGTTGATTGTGTTGGGAGGCAACTCCAGACCTTCATTGCGGGCTGCGCCCAGTGCGATCAGGACGTCGGCACTCGTTTGCGCTGTCGAACGACCGCCTCTCCCAAGCCAGCGCCAGCCACCGTCATTGCGTTGGGAAGCGACCAGGCTGGCGGCCAGACCTTGGGCGCGAGAGTGCAGGGCGGCGTACTCGGGATGCCCGCGGCGCCCGCTTCGGCCCAAGTTGGCCAGGACCGCCAAGGCGCCGCGCAGATCGGCGGCCGTAGCCGATTGAGACACGCCCCCGAGGTGCAGGTTCGATTGCAGGAACCCCAGGCGGCCAAAGGCCTCATCGATGAGCCAGCGGTTGAGACTGGGTCCGACGTAGAGATCCAGCTTGCGTTCGCCGTACTTGCGGCCCCCGGGCAGCTCCAGCCAGAAGGTGCTTGAATCGGCAATAGGCCCACTGTGGGAGGAACTGAACTCCAAACCCCAGGGCCGCACGGACATGTCTTCGCGCGTGCGGCTCTCGATGCGGTCTCCGCTAGCGAGTCGCACATCGGCGGACAGTTCGAGGGTGTGATTGGAAGCGGGTAGGGCTTCGAGGGCGGGGAAGGTGTAGTCCACCAAGGCTCCCGTGCCCAATTCGATCTCGGCGGGAACGACCCGGATGCCCTCGTCGGTGCTGACTCGTAACGACAGGCGGGCCGTGCCTTCCTCGCCCGTGAGGTTGTGGACGCGGGCGCGAATGCGCGGGGCGTCGCCCTCCACACAAGAGGCGGGCACGATCAACTCAACGAAGAAGTCGGAGCGTGTGACGAACGTGGAACGCGTTTCTCCAACAAGCGTGGAGGTGCTTACGCCGCGCCCCGTGATACGCCAGCGGGTTGCCTTCTCCGGCAGAGTGATGTCGAGGCTGGCCCGACCTTGATCGTCGGTGACCACGGCGGGTGACCAGAAGGCCGTGTCAGCGTCGAACATCAAAGGGTCAGAGGCTAGGCCCCGGTCCGCTTTGGATTTCTTGCTGTGCAGGTCGTAGCGACCGCGTTCGCGGCCAAAGGAGCGGGAGTTGGGGAGGCTATCGGAGACGACCGCGTCACCACCCCCGCCGCCACCCGCGTACCCTAGCTCGGCGAGCTTCCCCAGAGCCTTAGTGTCCAATTGAACGCCCAGGTTGGTCACCGCCGTGGGTTCGTTTAGCTGCAGGCCGCCACTGACTTGGGATCGGAACGCATTTCTCCTTTCTTGGGAAGCCACCCCATCTCTTGCTGCGTAGCCCAGTCCCCGAAGTCGATCCACGGTCTGTTCCATATCCTCGGCCCACTGGGCCTCACCCGCGCGGCGGAGATTCTCTGCGAGGATGTCCTCGTCCACGCGCACCGTCCGGCCCTGATAGCTGAACGTGCAAGAAGTCGCCGTGCGCAGGCCCGCGTCCCGGTGGGCCCCCTGCTCGAAGAACGACACCATCGCCGGGGCGTTGTCGGGGAACCGATGAAAGAGGGCCGCGTCGACGATCGCCAAGCAGAGCTCAGCTTCGACGGGTCGGCCTAGTTGGTCCGTGACTTCAATATCCACGCGCAAGGACTCTCCTGGTTGAACCGTCTCTTGAGCGGGGGTTACTTTGACCGTCAATGCCCGCTCCACTTCGAGATCCGTGGCGGCCTCAAAGAACTCGTTGCCCAGCATGAAGGCAGCCGAAACCCGGAAATTGGGGAAGTGCTTGTCATCGACCTCGAGCTCGATCTCGTTGTGATCGGATGCGAGTTGAACCAGGCGATAGTCGATGATCGACTCTCCTTCGAAGGTGATCAGTGCCAATCCAGGACCTGCGCGGTTCAAGAGGTCCAAGGAGAGGGTCTGGCCCACTTCTGTCTGCGTCGAGTCGGTCAACATGCGAAGGCGCACGGAGTCGTCCGATCCAGACACGAATAGGGCGTGCTCCGCGCTGATCGTGTTTCCAAAGCGGTCCTCACCAGTCGCGCGCAGGATGTACTGTCCGCCCTTCTCAAGAGCCAGGGTCCAAAGGGCCGTACCGTCCTCAGCTGTCTGGAGGGTCTTCTCTTCGATCACGTCCTCAGCCCAGGTGCCGCCCCAGCGGGAGCGCCGTTGCAGGACGGCCAAGTGCAGTTCTCTCGAACACCCTTCTCCGTCCGCAGTTGTGGTCTTGACGTTGACCGCAAAGCTGTCCCCGGCCAAGACGACGTCCTTGTCCGTCGTCAACTGGGTCCTGAATCCGCGGGTTGCCAGATAGACTTGCCCCGCAGTGGAGACGTTTTCCGCTCTGAGGTGAGCGCGGAAGTGGAGCGGCCCCTCGTTTGGGAAGTCCCGCGTCTGGATCGTGAACTGCGCCTGGCCATCGGCATCGGTTTCCATGTCCACCTGGCGACCATCGGGCAGTGTGACGACCAGGGGGCTAGAGATCACGGGCTCCCCGTAGTAGAAACGGGCCTGGGCGGTGATCTCGATCTCTTCGCCGCGGTAGAACACGGAGCGCTCGTGCTCGAAGGTCAGTTCGACTTTTTGCAGTTGGTACTCGTCCACCTGAAACGTGCCGCTGGTGCGCGGCAGGGTGGGACCCTCCACCAACACCGAGTACTGTCCCAGGGGTGCTTGGGCCGGTAGGGCAAAGGCGTGATTCAGAGTGCCATAGGCAGACAAGGGCAGGCCCTTGTTGAAGAGCGGTCGCCCACGTGAGTCGAGAACGCTGACCCGGTACACGTCGCCTTCACGGAAAGTAAACGAACCCGCCTGCACTTCGCGCACGATCGCGCGCAGACGAACGCTGTCACCCGGTTGGTAGGCAGTGCGGTCCGTGGTGATGTGGGCGCGGGGACTCAGCCCCTGGGAAAGGTTGAGGCCCTGCAGGGTCAGGCCATTCGATGCAAAGTGTCCGTCGCGCAGCGCGAGCAGGCGCAACTCACTGGCGTCGAGCAGGGCATCCAGCTCGAGTCGCGCGATTCCGTCTTCGCCCGTAGTCAGTTGTTCGAGAATGGACTGATCCTCTCCCTGGGGAATGCCCACCAGGACCTGCACACCCGGAGCCGGTTGGCCGAGGCGCATGTCCTGGGCAAACACGAACACCTCGCGCCTCGAACTCTTGACGATGATTTCCACATCGCTACGCACAACGAGAGTTGTGGATCGCAGCTCACCCGCGGTGACGGCCACAGCCCACACACCTGGACCGTCGAAGTCGAGTTCCACGTCACGTTCCAAGGGCGCGTACTCGCGATAGTTCTCGACGCTTTCTTCACGCCGTTCATCAGGTGCGATTAAGTCCAGGTCCAGATCTTCGATGTTGCGATGTGTCAGGTGCTTACGGAAGTAGGCCTCCAGGTCGAGTCGGTAGAGCTTGACCTCGTACTCCTCGATGTTGCGCAGGCGCAATGACACGCGTGGCGTCTCGTTGCTGCGCCAAATTCGCTCCGTACGTAGATCGAGGCTGGGTTCAGTCATGCCTGCCAGGCGCGCCTGGGCCGCACCGGCGCTCGGACCGAAGTCGCAACGTCGGTAGACCTCGATGGCGCGCGCAAGGTCGTCGAGTTCCAGCTCCAACTGCAGGCCACTCATGTACAGGGCTTGGCTAGCGTGTTGACTGCCGGGGTACTTGTCTGCCAGCCGCAGCCAGCGGGTCACCGCAGCCTGCAGAGTCTCGCTCACATCGGCTTCCTCGTCTCCTTCCCTTGTCAGGGCTGCTTTCTCAACGAGTAGTGAGCCGAGGTCGAATTGCACCTGCTGCACGCGGTCGTCGAGGGGGTGGTCGGCCAAGAATACCTCCCAAGCTTGCCGCGCTTCGTCAAACAGTTCTCGCTTGCGGAGTGCCGAACCACGTTGATAGGCGCAATCCACAATGCCTCGCTGGCAATCGCTCCAGTTCGGTCCGCTCGGGTACTTGCGCGTGTATTCAGCGTAGTCGCTGACAGCTTCGTCGAAGCGCTCTTGGCCCTGCAGGATGACACCCCGGCTGTAGAGAGCGAGAGTCGTCAGGCGTGCGTGTTCTTCCAGCACCTCCGTGGCAGCCCCTGCCGGGCGCGGCCATTCGGCTACGGCTCGGTAGCCGTCCACCGCCTCACTCCAAAACCCGGCCCCCTGGTAGCGCGTGGCGATCTCGAAGGCAGCGCGCGTGGCCCATTCGTGAGTGGGGAAGGCCTCCAGGAAGGACTTGAGGTTTGTGATCGACAGCAGGGACGAGTTGCGATCATTGCCGTAGGTCAGCGCGACCCGGTAGCGGGCCTGGCCATGCATGGCCGTCAATTGGGCGCGTTCTGCTTCCCCGACTCCGGCCCCGCTCAGGAACTCGCTCAAGTCAACGCACAAGTCTTCCAGTGTGCGCCGCGCGCCTGCTGCCTGTCCATTGGCTTGCTCGTTGATGCCCAGGCGCAAGCGCGCTTCCCAGACCTGAGTGCCAGGTTGGAAGTTCGGGTGCAGGGGGTGTTGTCGCTCAGCGGCGAACTTGTCGAGGTAGGCGCCATAGGCCTGGACCGCTCCGCTCGCGTTGCCCATTTTCTCCAGGCACCAAGCCGCTCGGAAGGTGGCGCGGTCTTGACGATCGCGGGGCGTGTCCAGCTCCAGCACCTTGCGGTAGAGCTCCACGGCGCGGCCGTAATCCAGGTTCCCCTCATCGGGCCGCGCGTCCTCGGGTGGCGTGGACAAATCATCAGCGAAGCCCAAGTAGATGTCGCCGAGCTCGCCCTGGCGTTCGTTGGATCGCAAACGAGCCAAGCCCTGCTCGTAGATGCGTTCCGCAGCTTCGAAGTCCCCCCGCGCTCGCAGGATCTCGGCCTGCCGGAAGCGCGCCTTGTGGACCCAATCGCTCTCCGGGAACTGGCTCTCTATGGTTCGCAGCAGAGCCAGCGCAGCTTCGTCTTGTCCCGACCGATCGCGTGCCACGGCCGAAAGGTAGATCCACAAGTCTGCATCGGCGGGCTGGTCGTGTCTGAGTTTTCCCAGCCGATCTAGAGCAGCGCTCCAGCGCTGGTGCATCAGGTCGGCGCGCAAGGCTTCAGGTACAGCGCCGCGGCTATCCTCTTCGCCACCTGAATAAGCGGCTGCGGGCAAAACAAGGAACGCGAGGACGAGGCAAGAAGACAGACGCGACATGGAAACCATGGGAGTCCTGCGTGGGCTGAGGGTGAGAACGGAGCGGGTCGGCTAGGCAGGGCCTAGCCCGGCCGGAGAGACAGGGCAACTGGGTTTCAACGGCGGGGCCGATGCAGTTGTTGCGGCATCCTGCGGCCAGGGCTCAGGGTACGGGCCGCAGTGGGTCCTGCTAGCTCTGATTGGTAGCCGAGAGTGGGGGTGGAGAGCAGCTCGCGACGAGGGCCGGATCTCGATTCGAGGTTCCAATCGGGCACATAAACCCACTCTCTTGGCATCAGGAAGGCCCTTTGCGCGGATTTTTGCGCCTACGTGGCCCCGCATCCCCGACAAGACCGGAGAGGCACTCAAGGAGTCGAACGAGACTCCCCAAACGACAGGCCCACCTGTCCTGAAAAAAGCGAGGAAGAGTCATGAGGGATCTCTACAACCCCTACAACACATCCGAGCCCTGCAGTCCCCTTTCCGGCATTGGTCCCGCCGTGGAAATCTTCGGCACGACCCTGGTTCCCAGCCTGCGACCGGTGGGTTCTGCCATGCCTGGGGGCTTTCATTCCCGCTTTGGGGGGAAATCGAACCACAACATTGGGCAACACCCCCTCCAGCGCGTCGCGATTGCGGCCCTCGTCGTCGGCATGACGCTCGCACTCTGGATTGGCCAAGGTGCCGAACCCGTTCAAGCCAGTGAGGCCGGGTCTGCAGCGGTTGCCACGGACTGATCCCTCCTGCGGGGTCGTGCCACCCGCGCCTTGGGGCGTAGACTTAAGGAGTTCACAGAGCTCCTCATGTCGACCTCACCCCTTCGCAACGCTGCGCCCCTGGCCTTGGCCCTGTTGACGGCCTGCAGTTCCTGTTCAACCCAGGAGCCGCAGCCCGAACCCCAGAACGGTGGGGCAAGCGCAGCACAGGACAATCCTTCGCCTGGCGTCCAAGAGGTGAAGATCCACAAGTACTCGATCGTCAAGACGTACCCTCACGATCGGTCGTCCTACACACAGGGCTTGGTATTCCACGATGGGGTGCTCTACGAGGGTACCGGACGCTACGGGGAATCCACCTTGATGACCGTAGACCTGGAGACGGGCAAGTCCAAGCTGCGGCACCGCTTGGAGGACGCCTACTTCGGTGAGGGCATCGCGATCTGGAAGGGGCTGCTCGTACAACTGACCTGGCAAGAGGGCGTCGCCTTTGTCTACGACCGACGCAATTTCCATGAGCAGTACCGCTTGACCTATGAGGGGCAGGGTTGGGGACTCTGTACCGACGGCGAGTTCTTGATCACAAGCGACGGCACCGACACCCTGCGATTCGTAGGCCCCACAGATCTCAAGGTAGACCACCTACTATCCGTCACGTGGAACAAGCGGCCGGTGTACGACCTGAACGAACTTGAGTTCATCAAGGGCGAAATCTGGGCCAACCTCTATCAGCAGGAGCTGATCGTGCGGATTGATCCCGATTCGGGTGAGGTGCGCTCTGTCATTGACCTGAACGGTCTGCAAGACAGACAGGGCGTCGCTGACCAAGTGCAAGATGTGTTGAACGGCATCGCGTACGACGAGCAACAAGACAAGATCTACATTACCGGCAAGCACTGGCCCAACCTCTACGAGATTCGGGTCGACGAGTAGGTGGCCGGCTCTGACTCCACGGCAGGCCAGCCGGGGGAGGCCTCGGCACGGGGCGGCATGTCTGTATCGGCTCGGGTGTACCTAACCGGAGCGGCCCTGATCGGGGCTGCGCACACGGTGGTCTACACCCTTCTCGTGCGCTACCTGGACGCCATTGGATTGTCCGATTCTCAAATCGGGTGGATTCAATCGGCGGACGCCTGGGGCAAGGTCGCCGTGGCGATTCCAGCGGCCGTGCTGTTGGCCCGCCGGCCCGCCCGCGGCGTGTTTGTTCTGTCCGCGTCGGTGGGGGGCTTGGCCTATTCGGTCCTGCCCTTTGTCGAGGACCTGCGACTGCTCTACGCCATCAACCTACTGGCGGGTTTTGCACTGACCCTGCAGTACGTGGCCATTGCACCCTTTCTGTTCCGACATAGTAGTTCCAAGGACAGGGCGCGTTTGTTCGGACTGGCCGAGGCCCTCCCGACGCTGGCAGCGGTCGTTGCCGCCACCGTGGCTGGGCGCCTGGTCATGTACTGGCAGGGCCCCCTAGGGGGTGAGGCCGCGGCAACCGGTCGGGTGATATTCGGGGCGGGCCTACTAAGTGTGTTCGCAGCGGCGATCTTCGCCCGCATCCCCCTGGATCGACCCTCGATCGAAAAGGGCGAGGGGCTCTGGCCTGTGTTCCTGAGGAACCGAGGAGTCATGACGCGCTTCGCCATCCCGCAAGTTCTCGTCGCCTGCGGATCCGGTCTCTGCATTCCCTTTCTGCCCCTGTACTTCAAGGACCGGTTCGGAATGGGAGCCGGCGATTGGGGCAACCTGTTCGCGGCCGGACAAGTGCTGTTTGCGGTCGGCTTCATGACGACTCCGTTCGTGATCCGCCGGCTCGGTTATGTACGTGGAATCGTCACGATCGAATTGTCGTCCATCCCCTTCTTCCTGCTTCTGGCCTTCACCCTGAGCCTGCCCTGGGCGATTTTCGCGTTTCTCGTGCGCGGGGCCCTGATGAATTCGGCCTATCCGATTCTCAAGAATCTGATGATGCAGGCCACGCCGCCCGGTGCCCGGGAGATGCAAACGGGCCTGAATGCCACCTTGTGGGGACTGGGTTGGGTCATCGGTCCCCTGGCTGCAGGGCGCATCTTGGAGGCAACCGACGGCAACTACACGATCTTGATGGCGACTACGGTCGTGTTCTATGCGGTGGCGGCAATCCTATCGAGCTTGCTGCTGGCACCTGTGGAACGTCGTCTGGTGACGGGCGCGCGGCATCAGCAGGCCAGCGACGCGTAACCCCGCCTCAAACTCACACGTCTGATAGGGCCAACTGCGCTACATTGCTGCCGTGCCCCGTCCCACACGACCCTTTCCGATTCAGGCCCCGGACCCATCCGTCTCCGCTGCCCTGGCCGACCTGCCCGGGGTCGGGCCTGCGCGCTGCAAGGCGCTCGGGAAGCTAGGGCTCGTGACCCAACGGGACCTCCTGTTCCTGTTGCCTGTCGGCGTTCACCACTGGGTGGAGCCATGTTCTCTGGGCGAGGCCGTTGCTCAGGGAACGGGAACTGTGCGCGTACAGGGTGTCGTGCAGGATCTGAGACTCACCCGCTTTGGGGGGCGCCGGTCTGCCCTGCGAGCCAAGCTGGTGCAGGCTGACGAGAGTCTGGATCTGGTTTGGTTCAACCAACCTTGGGTGCGCGAGCGCGTGCCGAATGGTGAGACGATCGAACTCGCGGGAGACATGGTCTCCGGCCGGAGTGGTCCCGTACTCTCCAATCCCCGCATGGGCCGGGAGGACAAGCCGCTCCCACCGCCCGGATCTGTAGAGCCACTCTATCCAGTCGCCGACGGTATCAGCGGGGAGTGGTTGGGTGGCTTGTGCCGGTTCGTCGCCCGCAAGGGGACAAGCCACGTGAACGAGCCTCTCTCTGCGGAAGTGCTTGCGAGCCACGATCTTCCACCCCTGCCCAGGGCTTTGCTTCATCTGCATTGTCCGCCGGACGCGACCTCATTCAGAGGTGCGCGCCGTCGCGTCTACTTGGAGTCCTTGCTTGCCGTTCAAGCTCAATTGCAACTGGGCCGATCGGGGAGACGGGGCGGGCGAGCTTGTCGAGTCGAGTTGACTTTCGACCAGAAGAAGGAGATCGCTCAGCGTTTTCCCTATCGATTCACTCCCGGCCAGCGTGAGGTGCTCGGCGAGTTGTGCGACGACCTATCCAAGCCCTCTCCGATGCGACGCCTGTTGCAAGGGGATGTGGGCTCGGGCAAGACGGCCATGGCTCTGTACGCGGCTATGGCGGTCATCGAAGCCAATGGTCAGGCCGCCCTGATGGCACCGACGGAAATACTGGCTGAGCAGCACTACTACGGGTCGCGCTCCATTCTCTCGGACGTGGGAATCGAGGCGGGCTTGCTGACAGGCTCCTTGCCAACTGGTGAGAGGCGTTATCTCCTGCAACGCCTGGAGAGGGGAGAGATACAGGTGCTTTTTGGTACCCACGCCCTGTTTTCAGAGAAGGTCAACTACGCCCGCCTCGCGCTGGTCGTCATCGATGAGCAGCATCGCTTCGGTGTGGATCAAAGGGCAGCCCTGGCGCAAAAGGGAGAGGATGCGCACTTGCTGCTCATGACCGCCACGCCGATTCCCCGCACCCTGGCAATGACCGTCTATGGGGATTTGGACGTTTCAATCCTGCATGGCGTGCCACCTGGCCGGGGGAACTTGGCGACCCACTGGCTGAGGGGGCAGGAACGCCGGGGTCTCTCCAAGAAGCTACTGCCGCGCTTGGAACGCGGGGAGCAGGTTTTCTGGGTCTGCCCACGGATCACTGGCGAGGCGGGAGGGCGCACGGCTGCTGCGGAGCGCCGCTACGAACAGGCTCTCGCGTCGGATCTGGCGCAGTTCGGAGTCGAGCTGGTTCACGGCCGAGTGCCTGCCGAGGAGCGCAGTTACCGGCTGGACAGATTTCGCCGTGGGGATATCGGGCTACTCGTTGCGACGACCGTGATCGAGGTAGGCGTGGATGTGCCGTCTGCGACAGTCATGGTGATCGAGAATGCCGAGCGACTCGGCCTCGCTCAACTGCACCAACTGCGCGGTCGGGTGGGACGTGGACCGGGGGACTCCGTCTGCTACCTGCTTGGAGACAAGAAAGCGGAGGAGCGCCTGCGGTTGCTCGAGCGCAGTCGGGATGGGTTTGAATTGGCGGAGGCGGACATGGAGGCGCGTGGGATGGGGGACTTGGCCGGCGTCCGCCAATCGGGCGTCAACTTGGAAGGTGCGAGTGAGGAAGACGATGTGGAGTTGTTGCTTGTTGCGCGGGAGCTCATCCGGAAAGAGGTGGGCCTCGGCAGGATGTATGTGGGCAGTGGGGGGAGGGTGACTCCCTAGGGTTGTTGGGTTGCGTGTGTGGTTGGCTGGCGGGCTGCTGCTGCTCTGGGATCGAGATGGGATGGGCGGGGCGTGAGCCCCGATCGTCTTTTGGCCAGAACCAAGAGCCGATCCGCCCCGGTCACAGTCCTTCAAGACCCACAACCAAAGCCCCCAGCCCACTCTCGTGGGAACGACTCCCTCTACCTGGCCCAGAACTGGCCCGCTCAGCGCCACCCACGACAAGCCTTCTCGTATCCTCTGCAGTTGCTCCCGGGTACTCCCCTCCAACTAGCATGCGTACAGCCAAAACCTCCAGACTCCAGTCACTGCTGTTCGGCGCCGTAGTCGCCTTGCTGCTCCCCTCAGAGGCTCATGCCCAAGTCGACCTGCCCCGTGGCAAGGACTTGCCCAAGGTCGCGGGCGGTAAGCCAAGACAAAAGGACAAGCTCAACGGTCCTCATTTGGTGTGTACGGTTTGCAATTCTGCAAACCTGAAGACTCGTTTGGACCCACTGGCGCGGGACGGGTTCCAGCAGGCCGATTGCGAGGTGTGCCACAAGGTCATGTTGCATCGCCAAGTCAAGGCTTCTGGGCGAGACGGATTGGACCTTCCGGTAGGCAGTGGCGGCAAGGACAAGCCGGTCGTCACTCCGAACCCTGCGGTTCCCGAGACGCCCAAGGCTCTGCCCGGTACACCCAGGATTGCGCGTGCTGCAGACGATATCTTGTCGCAATTGGACCGCATCAAGTCCAACGATGATCCCGTCGCCTTGCAGGCCGTGGAGACCCTGCTCTCTCTGGGCGAGCCGGGGTTGCAAGCTGCGCGGCTGGCCCTGGCGAGTGAGTGGCCCGTGCGATCCATGACTGGATTGCGAGTGCTATTGAGGGGTGGGCAGCCGTTGGACGCAGAACTCGTCGTTCGGCGCTTGAGGACGCGCATGCCCGGTCGCATGGGTGGCAACGCCCTCGAGGAGTTCATCGCCTACGACCCCGTGCACGCTACGCCTGAGTTGCTGTGCGAACTGCTCGAACATCCCCAGAGTCCGGTGCGCACGGCTGCGTTCCGTGCCCTCTCTGGACTGCCGATTCCTCCACCTGTCTCCTCCCTGATTCCCATCTTGCGCTCGCGCAGTGGTGATGGGCGACTCAAGGCAACGGAGTTGCTCAGTTCGAATTCAAGCGGGCAGGCTTCAGAGCTGTTGCTCACCATGATCGACGATTCTCGCCCGCGCGTGGCGCGCAGGGCCGTTTCTGCGCTGGCTTCGCGCAAAGATTCAGCCATCACGGACAAGTTGCTTGCCCTCGCATTCGGCGAGCGCTGGATCCTGCGCAAAGGGGCCTGCGCTCTGCTGGCCATCATCGAGCGCGAGGACACACAGCTGCAGACCATCCTGACCGAGGCGCATGTCCCGGCTTTGCTGCGCGGCCTGGACTCAAGTGATGAGTTCTTGGCTGGCTCCTGTGCCGCCGCTCTGGCGGGCATCGGCTTCCGCAGCAATTCTCCAGAGACTAGTGAGTGGCTCGAACATGCCGTTCCCGAGCGACTTGTGCGGGTTGTCTCAGGTTTCACCTATTTTGATGACTACGAATCCTTGAGCGAACCCGCCCTGCGACGCCTGACGCAAATTGCGGGTGTTTCGCACGGCTCGAATGGCCCGGCCTGGGCTTCTTGGTGGGTGGCGGGCGAGAGAGAATTCCATGCTTGCCGTGCTGTGATTCCCGTGCGCGAAGGCGTGCAGGGACTGTTGCAGGTTGTCGTGGAAGATCGAGCCCTTGGCCGTCTGTTTACCGTCATAGGTCCCGATTTGGCCTCAACTGGTTCTTCGGCGCGGGATGGGGAGGCGTTCTACCTATCGCTCGGTCAGGCCAGCGACCTATTGGACTTGCTCGTGGCAGAGGGCGCCCTGGGCGCTGACTGCTTGCCGGGTGTCCGAGGCGGACAAGCCGAACTGGCGCGCAGTGTGGAACTGCGATTGGACGGGCGCACCAAGTCCTTCGTCATGGGCCCTGGGGTTGAAGAGGCGTGGTTCGACCGCATCCTGTCGTTCACCGACTCCTTGCGTACCCGCAATCTGTGGCAGCGCTTTCCCCACCCTGATCAGCACGCTTCACGCCTGGCGCTTTGGCGAGCGGAGGCAACTTGGTGGGAAATGGACCACAGTGACCTGGAGCGACGCGAGCGCATGGCAGAATTGATCATCGAGCGACTGGCGGCGCTAAGTCCCTCGCAGCGCGATGACGACCTGTTGGCCTTGGAGAATCTGTACTCCGACGGTGGGGGGATCGCGTCCGATTTCCAGGCACTGACATCGATGCTCAAGGATGAGCTTTACTTCACCGGTCGCGCGGCGCGTGTGGCGAACCTCGCCCACCAGGCGGCTCTGGCCAGCGACCCGGTTGTTAGCGGAGTCTCCCCCGTCAACCAACTCATCGACGCCTTGCACGACAGTTTCGGCACCGACGCGATGCTGGCTATCAGCGACATCGTCTCTTCGGCCGGACATTCCGCCGCACATGAGGCCGCCGAAGATTCGCGCTCGCTCATGCGTGCCGTGGCCGCCTTCGTATTGGCCGAGCGTTTGCAAGAGGGTGACCAGGAACGACTTCTTGCTCTGCTGGACGACGAGGCTATCGATGTCCGCGTCGCAGCCATCCAGGCCTGCGGCAACCGTGCACTGCCCGCCGCCCGTAGGCAGGTGTTCCTCATGGCCTCCGCCGGCTCACCAGATGTTCGAGTCCCTGCTTTGTTCGCCACGGGGCAAATCGGCGGCGCCGGCGCGCGCGATATCCTGGTCACAGCGCTCACAGGCGAAGACCGACGCCTGTACCAGTCCGCTGCCGAAGGTATCGCGGCGCTCAAGGATCCCAAGGCGATCCCGATCATGCTCTCGCTCCTGCGCAGTGGCGAGCGTACCAGTGCCTTCCCCGTACTGCGTCAGGGGTTGCTCGACCTGGGCAAGCTGGCCTGGGAGCAGTTGTTCGGCGCGTTGCGTTCTCCCTCTCCTGAATTGCGCCGCGAGGCAGCTTTGATACTGGCGCGCCAATCGGTGCCGGAAGCCGCACCTGCACTGATGCGCGTCTTGGCAGAAGATCCGGCCGACGTGCCCGTGGCTCGGGAGCTTTGCATCTTGAGCTGTGTGGATCAAAGGGCCAGCACCGACCCGGCCGAGGCTTGGTTCCGGTGGTGGGATGACGTGATCCACGATGACCCCCTGTCCTGGCTGCGCGCAGCGGGGGAGGTTCGGCGCCTCAACGCACCGCCGAGCGAAGCCTTCCTCGGCCACGGCACCCGCGATGCGCTCGTGTTCTTGATTGACGTCATGGGGCAAGAACCGGACTGGCTTGTGGAACGAGCCCGTCGCGAGCTCGAACGCATGGGAGGCGAACCGCTCGGCACGCCCCCGCCGCGCGGCTACGAGCGCGATGCGTGGCTGCTGGACCTGCTTCAGCGTTTCATGGCCGATCGCTAAGCTGACCCGAGTCCCCCTTCCAGCGCGTCTCCCTCAGAGGGAAAAACCATTCCCAAGCCGCTCCGCATCACCGCGCTCCTGGTCCTGTTGACGGGCGTGATCGGGTTCTCTCTCTACGGCTGGGCGCCCGCGCGTGCTCTCGCGGTCGGAGTACGAGACTACCTGGGCATCCGCACTGTGGAGGCCCACGCCGGAATCCTCCGCCGAGCCGCCCAGGAATCAGAGGTGGACGTCACTCTGTTGGGCGGGATCATGTACATGGAGAGTCGCGGTAGGACCGGGCAGCGCTCCTCGGCGGGAGCCTTGGGCCTGATGCAGCTCGTACCCGCAGCGGCCGGAGACGCCGCCAGGAGGCTGGGTCTGGAAGCTCCAACTGACGCTCAGCTACTTGAGGACGACGAACTCAATGTGCGTTTGGGCGCTGCCCACTTGGCGTGGCTCTTGGAGCACCGCGGGGAATGGAGCCTGGAACAGGTGCTCGTGTCCTACAACGCGGGTCGCTCGCGCCTGATCGGGTGGATCGACGATGCGGGTGGTTATGAGAAGTGGCGAACGCGGCAGGAGCAGGCCCGGCTGAGGGGCGAGCCGACTCCTGGGGCGTTGCACTACGCCTTGGGGGTCATGGAAGCTGCGCGTACTCTGAGCGCGCGCGGCCAATTAGTCGATTCCGACGAAAACTGAACAGGGGCGCTGGGGCTCCACGGGTGCGGTAGGAGGACGGGCCGGGCCACCCTACAATCTGCGCCCAAGCCCCAGCCTCCACCGAACACCATGTTGCTCACTCTGATTCTCAGCCTCGTCCAGCCCCTGCTGCCGGTCATTGCGCAGAACCCGGCCATGGCTCCATTGAGCGATGTCGGCGCGCTTCCCCCTCAGTCCGCTCTCAACGACGATCCGGGTGTCGACAGCTTGGCCGAATTCGTGCACACGCAGGTCGCGGCGGACTCTTGGTTGCGTGCCGAGCCGATGCTCGTAGAAAACTGGCAGTGGCTTGGATTGCTGTTCCTGATCGCCGTGGCCGTGATCATGGAGCGCATCGTGGCGTACATCCTGCGCCGCATGGCGCGTGGCTCGGCGCGTTCACGGCATGTGGACCTGGACGAAGGGCAGTTGACCCGCTTCGTGCGGCCATTCGGGTTGATGATCACTTGGTGGTTGTTCCTGACCATGGTGCCAATACTTGAATTGGAGAATGACGTCCTGATCCGGGGCTTGAATCTCATTGGCAGCATGCTCATTTCCGTCGCTGGCGTCTTGGCCGCATGGCGCTTCGTAGACGTGCTGTGCGACTTTCTGAAGAACAAGGCTGACCGCACCGACAACACCTTCGATGACATGCTCGTGCCGCTCCTGAGGCGCACGCTCAAGATTTTCGTCGTCATCATGGGCATGGCCTATTTCTCATCCAAGGTGACCGAGGACTTCTACAAGGTCGTCGCCGGAATCTCCATTGGCGGCGCGGTGTTGGCCTTCGCATTCAAGGACAGTCTGGAGAACGTCTTTGGCACCTTCACCGTGCTCTTGGACAAGCCCTTTCAGCTTGGGGATTGGATTACAGTCGGCGAGGTCGACGGGTCTGTCGAGAGTGTGGGCTTCCGATCCACCCGCGTTCGGACCTTCTACAATTCTCTCATCACGGTCCCCAACAGGCACTTCATCAGCGCCAAGGTCGATAACTGGGGTGCCCGATCCTACCGGCGCATCAAGACCACCTTGGGTGTGACCTATTCGACGCCTCCCGAGACCATCGAGGCCTTCTGTGAGGGTATTCGCGAGATCATTCGCGCTCACCCCTTCACGCGCAAAGACTACTTTCACGTCTATCTGAACGGATTCGGACCGTCGAGCCTCGACATACTCCTCTACTGCTTCGTGAGGACGCCCGACTGGTCCATGGAGCTGCGCGAGAAGCACCGACTCTTTGCAGATATCTTGCGGCTTGCAGAACGCTTGGGTGTCGAATTTGCGTTCCCCAGCCAGAGCCTCTACATGGTGCCCGCCGATGCGACCGCCGACGGTGAGCGTCCCGACAGTGACCAGGATGGCGCTCGCGTCGGGCGCGCCGCAGGGCGTGCCGTGGCCGAAGAGACACTCAGTGTTTACGGCGGGAAGAAGCCCGGACGGGTTACGTTTGAGATGCGTCCGAGCCCCGCTTCTCAGGGTGAGGAAGGGGCCGCCGCCGGCGACGGGGAGGGAACCTGATCAAGCCGCAGGTTTCCGCCCGATTGCCCCAAACCAGACCCCATTGAAATCGTACGCGGCTGGCGCCGCGTAACAGCTCGAGATTGCCCTCCCAACTTGCTCCCGAACGGGCCTGATGCCCTCCCAAATCTGACTTCATGAATTCTCCCCACACGCCTACCACCAGCGCCCCTCAGGGTGACGAGATTGCCTCCGTCGCGGCCTGGGTGCCCGAGCTCGAGCAGGCACTGTCCGAAGTCATTGTGGGTCAAGAAAGTCTGGTTCAGAGCCTGACGCTGGCCTTGCTGACCGGCGGCCACGTGTTGCTCGAAGGCGTCCCGGGGCTGGCCAAGTCCCTGGCCGTCTCCTGCCTCGCCCAGGCCGTGCACGCCAGCTTCAATCGGCTTCAATTCACCCCGGACCTCTTGCCCTCAGACTTGGTGGGCACCGAGATCTACAACGCCAAGTCTGGCGAGTTTACGGTTCGTAAGGGGCCCGTCTTCGCCAATTTCGTACTCGCCGATGAGATCAACCGGGCGCCCGCGAAGGTCCAATCTGCCCTGCTCGAGGGCATGCAGGAACGGCAAGTCTCTATTGGAGGTGAGTCGTTCCCCTTGCCCGCACCCTTCATGGTCTTGGCCACTCAAAACCCCATTGAGCAGGAAGGCACCTACCCCTTGCCTGAAGCGCAACTGGACCGTTTTGCTCTCAAGGTCGTCATCGGGTACCCGAATCGCGACGAGGAGCTGGCGATCATGGAGCGTATGGGACGCACGGCTCCCAAGATGACGATCGATCCGGTCGTCGGCCTGGAGGCCATCGGCCGTTCACGGGCCATGGTGGACCGCATCGCCATGGATCCGCGCCTTGCGGAGTACGTCGTCGATCTCGTGGGAGCCACACGTGACCCGCAATCCGCTGGTGCGGAAGAGCTGAGCCACTACATCGAATACGGGGCCTCCCCGCGTGCGTGCATCTGGTTGACCCTCGCTGCGCGCGGCCATGCTTTCTTGAAGCAGCGTGGGTATGTGACACCGGGTGACATCAAAGCTGTGGCCACGGAGGTCCTGCGGCATCGCGTGATTCCCACCTACGAGGCAGAGGCCGACGGCCTCGACTCCGATCAGATTGTCTCGCGATTGCTGGAGACGGTGCCGGTGCCCTAGGGAATCGACTCCTAGGGGGACTCCTCGATGCAAGTTTCTTCACAGTACACACATCAGCCCGGGCGCGAGAGACACTTGGATCCCGCGCTCGCCAAGCGTGTGCAACAAGTCAAGCTGCGCACGCACCGGTTGATGAACACCGCCCTGGCGGGCAGCTACCGGTCGACTTTTCGAGGGACGGGCATCGAGTTCGAAGAGGTGCGTCCCTATATCCCCGGGGACGACGTGCGTTCCATTGATTGGAACGTGACTGCGCGCACGGGCGAACCGTATGTCAAGTTGTTCCGCGAAGAGCGTGAGCTAACCGTCAACCTAATTGTCGACACTGCGATCACGCTGGGTTTCGGAACACAGCACTGGACCAAGCGCGAGGGCGCTGCGCAGCTGACCGCCTTGATCTCCATGGTGGCCCTGCGCAATCAGGACCGCGTAGGGCTAACCCTCTTCGGCTCCGAGCCGGGCCTGCACTTGCAGCCGAGCAAGGGCGCTCATCATACGCAACGCTTGATCCGAGCCGTGATGACTGCCCCGGTGGCCCATGGACGGAGCGACTACAGTGCGGTTCTGCAAGCCGCGGAGCGCACGCTGCATCGTCGCTCGCTGCTGTTCTTCGTCAGCGACTTTCACGCGGCGGGCCACGACCGTGAATGGGTAGAGGTCATGGCGCGCCTGGAGCGGCGACACGATGTCATTGCGGTCCGCGTCGTCGATCCGTTGGAGGAGGCCCTACCTGAAGTCGGCCGTCTGCGCTTGGGCGCCATGGACGGCGCGGGAGGACAGCTTGAGGTCGACACGTCGAGCGCGATTGTCCGTGACGCCTGGGCGCGCGAGGCCAGTGTGCGCAAGCGAGTGATTGAGAAAGGCCTCAAGCGAGCGCGTGTGAGCCACTTTGACTTGGACTTGGGTGGGGACCTTGCGGATCCGCTGGTTGCGTTCTTCCGGCGGCGAGAAATGTCACGGGGTGGGGCATGATTTGGCTCGCCCTTTGCCTGGCTATCCAAGACCCGGCCCTGACTGTTCAGCCAGCTTCCGCCGCGATCGGTCAGCCGCTGCAGGTCGAATTTGTCTACGCACATTCGAGTGCCGACGGACTGGCTGATAGCACGCCGACCCTGGATTTGGACGACTCGTGGGTCGTGCTCGACGGGCCGCAGGTCAAGGTCGTTCCTAGCGACGGCGGCAAGCGCACGAGTGTGCACTGGTCCGTGCTGTCACTGGAGCCCGGTGAACGGGTCTTGCCCGGTTTGAACTTGGTTCTTGCCGACGGATCCAATTTGGCGGTGGGGGGTGCCCGCCTGAATATCGCAGGTGAGCTGGGGGCTGATGAAGACTCCCCGCGACCGCTGCCACCTTTCCAGGATGTGCAAGAACGCACAGGCGCCCTGAGACCTGCGCATCTGGGAGCGCTGGGCCTCGCACTCATCGCTCTTTGGGTCTGGCGTGTCTGGCGTCGCCGGCGCCGTCAGCGACAAGTCGGGCGTGAGGAGCCAGGGGAATGGGCGCGCTTCAGCGCACTGAAACTTGGCTACACGGAGTCGGGGTCCGACCTGGGTGCAAAGGCGAAGGACGTCAGCAGTCAATTGGCCTTCTTGCTGCGGTCCGCTGCCCAGCACCAATTGACGACTCTCCAAGCGGGGCAGGCGGATGAGGAGTGGCTCGATCACATGCGGGCCGAGGGCCAGGACGCCCTAGCCGACGAATTCGCACCCCTGCTGGAAACCTGCGAGCGCATCCGTTTCGGTGGCCTCATTCCCACGCGATTTGCCCTGGACGAATTGCTGCAAGCGAGCGAGTCGGTCCTGGCACGTCTGGCTCCCGACGCCCCCGATCCCAAGGGGGCAGCGGCATGATTCTTCAGGACCTACAGGGATCCGCTCACAGCAGCGCCGAGATGCGCCTTGCCCTGTGGGGCGATCTGGCTCTCTCCGACCCGATCTTCTTGGTCCTCGTACCGCTTGTCATCATCGCCCTGTTCTGGGGCGCCAGCCGCTTGGGCGCCGCGCGTGTTCCAGTCTTGCACAGTCCATTGCCCCGTTCGCCTCTGCAGCGCTGGTTGTGGATTCCTACAGTCCTGAAAGCAACGGCCCTGCTCCTGGCTGTGCTGGCCATGGCCCGCCCACTGCGCGGTGACGTGCAGACGCGCAATCAGTCGGAGGGCGTTGATATTGCCCTGCTCTTGGACCGCTCGAGTTCCATGGAGGCGCGAGAAAGCCCCAGTTCGCCCATGCGCTTCGACGTGGCTCGCGAAGTCTTGGCTGATTTTGCTACCCGGCGCATGACGGACACAGTCGGAGCGGCCGACAACGTGGCCCTGTTTGGTTTCTCAGGTTATTGCGACCTGCTCGTGCCGTTCACCCTCGACTCGGACGCCTTTCGCGGGGTGATGGACGAACTGGATACGAACAAGGAAAGGGACTTGGGAGGGACTGGCATCGGCGTAGCCATCGCGCGTGCCGTGCAGACCTTCAAGGATCTCGACAGCGAGTCGCGCATCATCATCCTGCTCACCGACGGCGAGAACAACATCGACACCATTCCGCCTCGGGTCGCCGGCGTGATGGCCCAAGAGTTGGGAATCAAGGTCTACACAATTTTCGTTGGGCCCACGGTGGCCCGCTACCCGGGTGGATTGATTCAGCGTGTGCAGACTGCCGACCTCGAGTGGGTTGCGGAGGCTACCGAGGCGCGTTTCTTTCACGCGCAAGACTCCTCCCAGCTCGACGAGGTGTACAAGGAGATCGAGGGCTTGGAGCGGCGCCCGAGGGAGGAGGAGAGGCATGCAGATTCGTACGATCTCTACCCCAACCTGCTCTTGCCTGCCCTCTTGCTGTACGTGCTCGCAGGTCTGTGTTCCTTCACCTGGGCCAGGAGGTTGCCGTGATCGCCATCCTGGGTTTCGATCTGGCCCGTTCTGGAGCTAGCCTGTGGCTGCTGCTCGCGCCCTTGTGCGTGATCGCTGGCCTGCGCGCCCTTGCCCACAACCGGCGAGATCGTAGAAGGCTCGTGAGTGCCCGACTCGAGAGCCGGTTGCTGCCTGGGCACTCCCCCGGGCGCGCGCGATCCCGCGTGCTGCTGGCTGGGGCGGGAGCCCTCTTCATGGGCCTTGCTCTGCTCGGGCCCGTGCGCGGGTTCACCCTGCGCGAGGTCGAGCGCAAAGGCGTCGATATCGTCCTGTGCGTCGATACCAGTCGCTCCATGTTGGTCAAGGACTTGGACAGCGAAGCCTCGCGTCTGAAACTCGCCCAACGTCAAATCTTGTTGCTGCTGGATTCCCTGGCTGGAGACCGCGTAGCCCTCCTGGCTTTTTCTGGCGACGTGCGAGAAGTGGCGCCCCTCACGCGGGACAAGGATGCCTTGCGCTGGTTCTTGGGTACCCTGGGTCCCGAGGACAACCGTCGCGGTGGCACAGACCTGGGTTTGGCACTCGAGCACGCGCTAGACCTATTCGATGGTCGCACAGGTGCCCACGAGGCCATTGTTCTGCTGACCGACGGAGAAGACTTGGAAGGCCGGGGCCTCGACATGGCCCGTGAAGCAGCCGAGCGCGGGATCCGCGTCTACGTCGTTGGAATGGGTAGTGAAGCTGGTGGCAAAATTCCTGACGGTCAGCGTGGATTCGTCAAGGACTCTCGCGGCCAGGAGGTCGTTTCCAAACTTGACGGTTCGACCCTGAGAGCCATCGCGGAGGCCACGGGTGGCGTCTATCTCAGTGCACGCACTCCCCTGGCGCTCGAACGCATTCACGAACGGCACATCTCTCAGCTTGAGGGGCAGGCCTACCAGCGCGGCAAGGAGAAGATCCCGCATGATCGATTCCAATGGCCGCTGGCCCTCGCCTTGGCCTGCATGTTCATCGAGGTGGGTCTGAGGGATCGCAAGGAAAAGCTCCCTGTGGATGGCCGTGGCACATCGAACGGGGGGCGCGCGTGAATGTCCTGACGATCACATCGACCCTGTTCGCCGTCATTGCACTTGCGCAGGATCCTGTCGCCCCCGTGTCCCCGCAGGATCAAGCAACTTCGCAGGCTCAGCCCGATCAGGCATCCGAACCCGAGCTGGCCGAGCCCTGGGAGGGGACCTTTGCAGCCGGCGTGGAGCAGATTCTTGCACACGCCGGATCGGAGGAATGGGACGAGGCTCTCATCCTCTGCGACCGGTTGCTGGTACCGGACACCTACGCCAGTTGGCGTGAGGGACTCGACGGAGGCGCGGGCTCTCTGACACAGCGGGTGCTCTCCCCAGTGGATGGTGCCATGCAGAGCCTGGGGCTTGAGCGCCTGACTGACGAGGATCGTGCTTTGGTGCGTTATCAACGAGGCTTGATCCTGGTGTACAAGGGCGACACGGCCGCGGGCATGGATGATCTAGAGCAAGCCCGCAGCCTCGCTGGAGAGGGCCATGTTCGGCGTGCTGCGGTCTACGCCATGGGAACCCTGGATCTGATGTTGGGCGAGGTTCTACGCCAGCAAATCCCCGAGATCACGGGTGCAGCGCCCGCACCTCCGCTGCCGCCTGCCACGGGCCAATCCGAGCAGGCGCCCGACCCGTTGCTCTTGGCGCGCGAGGCCTACACCCAGGCACGCACCCACTTCGTGGAGCGCCTGCGCTTGGACTGGCGTCATGCCGACACACGCGCCAATGTCGAGTTGGTCCAGCGGCGACTACGTGAGCTCGACGAAATCGAACAGCAACGTCAAGAACAACAGCCTCCTGATGAATCGCAAGAAGACCCCCCTGAGCAGGAATCGGGTGAGGGAGAGCCCCAGGGTTCTGAACAGGAGGACCCGCAGCAGGACCCCAGCGCGGAGCAGGAATCGGAGGAATCCGATCAGCCTGAAGACTCGCAGGAGCCCACAGACCCCGAAGAGAACGAGGCGGACCCAAAGAATGAAGAAGATGCCCAAGGAGACGAATCCGAATCCGAGCCCCAGGAGTTGCAGTTGACCGAGGAAGAACTCGAGCGCCTGTTGCGCATCCTCAAAAACCACGAAGAACAAGGCGACCGTCTGCGCGAAGCGTTGCTTCGTCGTCGGCGCGTGCAAGTGGAGAGGGACTGGTGATGGGTCGACTCTCAGTGATTCTGTGCGTCTTGAGCATGCTCATGCCGGCCACCGCCGCGCAGCAAGGAGTCTCGGTGCAGGTGGGCCTTTCCCGGCCGCTGGTCAAATTGGGAGACGATCTGCGCCTGCAAATTCACGTGGATGGAACGCGTGACGCACGTGTGCACGCACCCGATCACGTGGATGGCTTGATCTTCGGCCCCCTAGCCGGCCCGCAGGTCTCTCAAGTCCAGGAGTTCCAGGGCCGGCGCGTCACCACTCGCATCACCATGGTGTGGACCATGACGATCCGCCCCACGCGAACGGGAGAGTTCGAAATTCCGCCCATCGGATTGGAGGTGGACGGTAAGGACTTGCGCGCTCCAGACGAACCTATGTCGTTGCGCGTGATACAAGACCTCGAGGGCGCGACCCATTGTTTCATCGAGGTCAAGGACTTACCCACTCAGGTCTACGAGGGGGAGCCATTCGACCTGGACATCCGATTTGGCACCGATCTGACCTCGGGTGAGGTGGACCTGTATTTGCCCTGGTGGCCCACACACCGTGGCGTACTTGAGATCGAGACGGGCAACCCACGTGGGACCTATCGCTTCCCTGTCAACGATCGCCATGAGGCCGACATCACGGAGCTGGATCCCGTGCAGAGACAGGGTGTGCCATTCCGCGTGTTTCAGTTGGCGCGTCGATACCTTGCGACTCGTTCAGGCACCCTCGACTTTGACACGGCCACGTTCCAGTTTTCTGAAGTTCTTCGCCGCTCCACGGTCTTTTCGGCTGGTCGCTACAAGCGCTATCACGCCCAGGCCAGTCCCTTTCAGATCGAAGTGCTTCCCATACCCGAAGAGGGCCGCCCCCTCGACTGGACCGGGGCTGTGGGCGAGCTCACCACCCAACGCCGCGTGGATCGTCGCGATGTAGATGAGGGCGGCACCATTTCCCTCACCGTGTCTTGGTTCGGTCGCGGCAACACAGAGTTCTTCGATGCACCGGACTTGAAGCGCCTTGAGGGCTTCGAGGATTTCCGAGTGTTGGCTGTAGAGGACAATCACTTCAGTGATGAGCGACGAGTGACCTACGATCTTGTACCAACCACTTCCAAGATCACCGAAATCCCACCCGTACCCTTGTGGGTCTTCTCACCCGAGAGTGAGAGTTTCGAACGAGTGGTGACTGATCCAGTGGCGGTGCGTGTGCGCGCCGTTGGCGACCCCCTGGGGGCTCTGCCCCTTGCCGGCGACGAATTCGATCTCTTCGATGTACACACCGAACCCGCCACGGGCACAGACCCAACGCCTCTGGGTGCAGGCCGCTTGGGCCAAGCGACGCTTTCCATCATGGGCCTTTGGTTTGTGAGTCGCACTTGGGTGCGCCGCCGCCGTGGCGACCCCAGTGCCCCCACTGCCCGCCGCCGTCGAGCGGCCCTGCGTAGGTTGCGACCGGCGTTGAAGGCAGCCCACTCGGCCAGCGATCAGAGTGCCGCGCTAGCTCAGTTCCTGGCGGACCGATCCGGCGAACCGGCAGGCGCATGGTTGGGCCGTGACTTGACCACGTGGAGTTCTACACGTTCAACCCAGCTGGACCCGGACCTATTGAAGCGTTGGATCCAACTCGGCAGCGACATGGATGCGAGCGCTTGGTCTGACGCGGATCAGCCTATTGACGGGGCTCGCATCACAAACCTAGCCCGCGCTATCTGCGCCACGGGGATCTAGCCATGTTGTTGCTCTTGACATGCATCGGCCTCGCCCTCTTGCCCGTGCAAGACGCGACTGAGGCGCTCAATCAGTCGGCCTTGACGGCTTATCGCGCCGGGGATCCTGCTGCGGCCAACGCACTCTGGATCGAAGCTCTTGAGCAAGAGGCCGACGCTCAGGAACGTGGGCGCCTGTGCTACAACCTTGGCAATGCGGCTTATCGACGGGGCGAAGTGGTGCAGGCGGTCGCTTGGTACCACTCGGCTTTGGGCTTCACGCCCCGCAATGGAGAATTGTGGAAGAACCTGGAGTTCTGCCGCGCTGAGGCGGAGCTCGAACCCGCAGACCGCGGCGACTTGGCGGATTCGTTCAAGCGCTTGGTGTCTTCCCTGACCCGCGGCGAAGCGGAATGGCTCGTGGCCGTCGCTCTTGCAGGGCTGGCACTCGCCGCGACGGGAGAGGCTTTACGCGGCGGCGCCCTGTGGCGTCGATTGTTCTTGGGTACGGGGTTGCTCGTGTGTTTGTCAGCGGCCCCGTTGCTCTGGCACCTGGTTCACGATTCGGACAGCACCTGGATGATCACATCCTCGGACGGCTGTACCGGTTTCTCGGAGCCTTCTGAGGACTCCAAGCGCTTGGCTCAATTCGAGGCTGGCGCCCTACTCCAGGAATTGGATCGGCTTCCCGATTGGGTCAAACTGGCCGATCCCGAGGGCCGCGGTCTGTGGGTGCGCAGCGACGATGCGTTCTCTTTGGTCCGATAGCGGCGGAATCCCTTGCCTCACTGGGTGCGGGTGTCGATGCTGATTGCGTGAGCGCTTCGAATCCAGCCCAGCCAATTCTCTCCGCCCTAAGCCAAGGGCTCTTCGTTGGCGTCAGCCTTTTGGCCCTGGTGGGTGCCTGCAGCCCGCCCCCGGAGTCGGTTCCGGAGGTCAGTGCGAAGGATGGGGCAGCGCCGGCCCCGGGAGACCCATCCGCGCCCGCACCCGGGGCGCAACCGATGGCGCCCACACGGGGTCGCGGCATGCTGGTCATTGTGGTCGACGCACTGCGTTTCGATCACACCAGTTTGGGTTCCTACGATCGGGACACCACCCCGCAGCTCAAGGCCCTAGCTGAAGAACAAGGCATCTTGTTCAACAACGCGTGGTCGGTAGCGCCTGAGCTGATCCCGTCCCACGTTTCCTTGCTCACGGGCTGTGACCCGGCAGTCGCACGCCGGCCCAATGTGATCTTGAGCGACGGTACGCGCCTGCCTCCCCTTACCAACTGGTTTATTCCCGAGAGTGTTCCTCGCCTGGCGCGTGAGTTCCTAGTGAATGGTTGGCGCACGGCGGCCTTTGTGGACCATGCGCACATCAGTGGGCGGCGTGGGTTTGATGATGGATTTCGGGACTTCGTCGACGTGGGCGGGGCGCGCTCCGACGAGGCCCGCGAGGTCGGCCTGCCCGGCGTGACACGGCGCTTCTACCAGTGGCTCTTGAACTTGGGCGAGCATGAAGACTGGATGGCCTACATCCACTGGAATGACCTGGAGGCCATGTGGGAAGAGCCCTACCTCGACGAAGAACTCGCCGCGGACCAGCGAGTGACGTCCTTCCGCTTGCGGTCGGAATTGGATTACTACCCACCCGTTGGCGGGGACGAGCCCCTCTTTCACGCCCTGCCTCCCTCGCGCGCCACGCTTCCCCTGCGAACCCTGGCCGAGTACGAGGTGCGCTACGACGCAGCCATCCGCCGTCGACTCGACAAGACACTGGACAGGGTGTTTGACAGGATGGCTGGTGACGGTTTCTGGGACCGAACTTCAGTCTTGGTCGTAGGTAGCTTCGGAATCGGGTTTGGTGAATCGGGTTTGATCGTCGATTCAGGGACTTTCTCGGACGTGGATCTCCACGTACCGGTGCTGCTGCGCCCGGCGCCGGAAGTCGGCCTGCCTACCGGGATCGTTCGGTCCGAATTGGTGAGTAGCGTGGATCTAATGCCGACGCTCCTGGACTTGGCCGGGATCGATATCCCTGCCGGTGTGCACGGCCACTCACTGCTGCCGCTGGTGCGTGGTGAACAGGATCGCGTTCGCGATTGGGCCTACGCGTCCCACGGCCCCTTGGCTCCGTCGGGGCGACCCGAGGTTCAGGTGGGGGGAGCGCGCTACGGGTTCGCGGCGATCGAAGAGGATCGCATTTACTCCATTCAGTGGCCGGGTTTCGGTGGATCTGGAGCACTGTCAGCGAGCTGGTTTGGGGACTCAAACTCGCATCGCGATGACGCCCTGGAAGCCCTAAAGGTCTTCAGCGAGGATCCAGTGCCAGGAAACATGGGCCGCAGTGCGCTGGGACCCGATGTGTCTCGACTGCGAGCTCTGGGCGAAGAACGGCACATGGCACTCGATCGAGTTCGCGAGGTGCTTCATCCATCGCCCTGGAACGTGGAGAAGCGTAGCCCGCAAGTGATTGCTGAGTTGCGCGCGCAGGGGCTGATTGGGGATACTCCCGAGTGATTCCTGCGGGAGTCCGACTCGCACCCCAGCTCTCGTGAATATCCTCCTCGTCTCCAACGGCTTTCCACCCAGCGGGCAGTGGGGCACGGAGTTCTATACCTACCAGCTGGCGACGGGGCTGGTCGCGAGGGGCCATGCCGTCACGGTGTTCTGTCCGGAGCGACGGGCGGGTGCCCCGCGCTACTCCACAAACCGCAGTACGCGCTACGGAGTCACCTTGGTCGAGGTTTGCAACGGCGGAGATCCCAAGAAGTCTTTCCGTGATAGTTACCGCAACGAGGGTATCGAGCAGGTCTTTGACGACCTCTTGTCCGAGACCCGGCCCGACGTAGTGCACTTCATTCATATGCTGTGGGGTCTGTCTGTGCGCTTGCCAGAAATTGCCAAGGCGCGCGGGGTTCGAACCCTTGCGACTCTGACGGACTACGGATTGCTCTGCCACCGCGGACAGCGCCTCAACGCCTCTGTCGGCGCTTGTTCGGGCAGTCAACCGGCCAAGTGCGCGCAGTGCATTCGCGAGCCCGGCCCATGGGACGGGAACTCCTTGACCCGTTCGGTAAAACGCGCGGCGGGCCGTAGTCTGGCCAAGGCAGCGAGCCTGGGATTGGACTTGGGAGTCGTCGTGCGCGAGCAGGACCTCGATCAACGCCAGGACGCTGTCCGGTCCGCGATGACTTTCGTCGACGCATGGGTCGCACCCACCAAGGCGTTGGCCGGCCCGTTCCTCGAGTCTGGCGTCGACGCGGGAAGGCTGAGCGTGGTGCCCTACGCCATCGATGAAGCTCCTTACCGTTCGGCGCCCGCGCGCATGCAGGCCGATCGGGTGCGCTTTGGCTTCCTCGGACAGTTCCTGCCCCACAAGGGGTTGCACGTGCTCTTTGACGCCATCCGGATCTTGCAGCACCGGCTTCCGGAGTCCGTCGAAGCGTGGGACGTGATCGTGCACGGCAACAAGGTAGGGGGTCGCAACGGACGCTATATGCGCAGCATTTGGAGCGAGGACCTGATGGACCGGGTCCACATCGAGGGTCCCTTTGAACCCCTGCGCGCTCCGCAAGTCCTGGCCGGCCTCGACGCGGCCGTCTTGCCGTCCCTTTGGGACGAGAATGCTCCGCTGACTGTGCTCCAAGCCCGCGCCGCAGGTGTCCCGATCATCGCCAGCGACGTGCCCGGTGTGCGGGAAGTCGTGGAGCAAGGCCGTGGTGCACAGCTATTCCCGCCGGGGGATGCAGCAGCCCTGGCCGCCAGCATGCGCGCGCTGATCTTGGACCCGCCCCTCCGTGATCCGGATCGCTCGCCACAACCCCTGGCGCTCGATGATCACCTGGAAGCCATCGAGTCCTTGTACGGAGGCTTGGGGGTCTGCGAAATCCATCCTCGCCGTCGGCCCTCTGCTCCGGCGTCGAGCAATGGCCGTACGGAGCGCTTCCCCCTTTCGCCCACTCCGCGCACGGTTCCTCAGCCGTTGGCCTGACCCGTGGAGACCCCGCGTTCCATCGGGCTTCTCTGCCGCGGTTGGGCTCCCGATGGTGGCGGCGTTGAGTCTCACACCCTGGGTTTGGCTCAGTCACTGCTGGAGCATGGCGTGTGCGTGGAGGTGCTGTGTACGGGCCATGATCCTGAGGCTCCCTCCTACGCGGTGGGGGACTGGCATCAGGCTGGCGTGCGCGTGCGACGCATGAATCTGCGGGGCTCCGCCCCGAATTCGCTGGAGTCCATGGACTCCGACCCCCGCGCCGACGCGCGAGTGCGCGAGTGGTTGGACCACACACAGCCGGATATCGTCCACGTCCATCATCTCTCGGGCTTCGGCTTTGGAGCCCTGACTGAAATTGCACGGCAGGGAGTGGCCCTGGTGGTGACTCTGCACGACTACTGGACCCTGTGTCCGCGGGGCCAGATGTTCACGCCTGCCGGAGATACCTGCACGCGTGTCGACGGCCCCACTTGCAGCCAGTGCATTGCCGACACCTGGCCGGGACTGGTGCCTTCTGCGGAGGAGGTTTGCAATCGACTGGAGCGCGCACGCCGAGCGCTGACCCTCGCACACCGGTTGATCGTCCCCTCCAGGGCCGCCGCACAAGTCATGCGACGAGCCGGGTTCGAGGGCCTGCACTTTGATTGCGTGCCAAATGCCTTGGATGCCACGACTCTGGCCCGTGAAGTGACGCGCCTGCGCGCCGGTCGGCCTGTCGGCAAGCGTCTCGGAGTCATTGGAGCTGTGCAACCCAGCAAGGGTGCACTGGAACTGGCCCAAGCCTTGGTCCAGGCCAACGTGCCAGGCCTAGTGCTGGATGTGCACGGGCACCTCGCGGATTACCACGGAAACACTGAATACGTCGATGCGCTGAAGGCGCTTGCTCGCTCGGACTCCCGTATTCGTCTGCACGGCCCTTTCGAGATGCTCGACTTGCCGCGCGTCTTGGCCACTCTCGACGCAGTGGCCGTCCCCTCCCTTTGGGAAGAGGTCTATGGACTAGGCGCACGTGAAGCCCGCGGCGTTGGACTGCCCGTCATGGTTGCGGGGCGAGGGGGGTTGACCGAGTGGAAGGAGGATGCGGGCGTCACAGTTGTTTCTGGGGCCGGGGTAGACGTTTGGATTGAGCACCTGATCCAGTTTGACTTTGTCCCCACAGCTCCCGCGCACGGTCGTTCCACGAGCCAGCCCGGGGGAGGCGTTCTTGACCTCTACGCCGGGGTCCTCCCGTCCGCCGCGCCTCGGGGGGCCGGGCCGAGAGTCGGGGCCAGCGCTTCTTGATCCCAGCCGGCGAGGTGGAGCCCGTCGAACGTGATGCCCCTGCAAGGCCCCGAGAGGCTGGACGATCGTCAAAATGGTTGCGCTCCGGGGTGAACCGCACCACCCTGATGTGTCGGAATGGATCACATGGGTGCTGAAATTCCGGTGCTTTCAAGAAGTGCGCTTTCGAAGTCCCGACCATTCTCAGAGTGCTCGGATGAGCAGGCCGCCCTTCACCCCGCCTGATAGCAAAGACCCCTGACAGGCCGTCTGGTCCAGGACCGGACGGCCAAGCGCCTCTCGATCTCTCACAGTCCTCCGGAGGACCTGCCCTGTGAACAAGAATGCACTCATTCAGTATGTCGCGGCCGAGCTGCCAACATCCAAACTCAAGGCGGGCCTGCTCGTGAACACGGTGCTTTCGGGGATCAGCGAGGGCTTGAAGGCCGACGAGTCCGTGACCCTGACGGGTTTTGGCACCTTTGAAGTGCGCGCGACCAAGGCGCGCGCAGGCAGGGATCCGAACACGGGCAACCCGATCCAGATTGCAGCTGGCAGGCGCGTGGCTTTTAAGGTCGGCCGCGGGTTGCGTGGTGAAATCGACAAGGCCAAGGCCGGTTCCTAGACTAGGTCTAGACGGTCGCACACAAGCAAGATCACTCGTCCCAATCGCGACGCTTGTTCTTGTTCCACCAACGCTGCCAGGCTTCGGGGCTGGCCATGGACGTGTGTGACAGTTTGCGCATGGAGGCGTTGGCAGGGCTGTTGACCGCGCGCCAGATTTCCTGAGACGTGGTATCCAGGCTGCGGGCGTTGGCCTGGGCTTGCAACAGGGCCTTCATGAGGTCCTCAAACAACTGCTTGCGCACTTTTGAGGGTTCGTGGCTGAACATGCCCAGGCCCGTGGCAGCGGCGCTCTTGAAAGTGGGCCGTACGTCCTTGAGCAGATCGCGAAGTTCCTCACGCGCCAGCTTGGACTTGGTTCGCCCTAGGGCCAGGATCAACTCGCGTTGCAGGGGCAGGTCAGACTTGTGTCGGCCGTGGTCGATCCACTTGATGAGGGGTTTGCTGGCGGCGGTGCCCATGCCCCCCAGGCCACGGGCTGCGAGGATGAAGAGGGCGGTCTTCTGGGAGCCATCCTTGTTGGGCCGCCGCTGGGCGAGGAACACGCGGTCGAGTCCCCGAATGATGGCCTGCCTGTCCCTTGGTCCAGAGGATCGGAATTCGCGCCCCAACTGCACGACGCGCTGGATAGCCTCGCTATCTCCGGGGTCTGAGCGTCCGCTCTTGCGCGCAAAATCAGCCAACTCATCCAGCAGGGTCTCGACCAGCGCGCGATTGTCCGAGCGGTCCTTCTGGATCGGACTGGCCCACAGGCCGGTGGGCAGGAGGCAGGCCAGCAAGACCAGCAGCGTGACGCGTCGGGTGAGTGTGTACATGGATTCTCTGCGACAGCAATCCTAAGCCCGCACGACCCGTCGCGCAGGAACTCGCAGGCATCCAGCCCAGGCATCGTGCAGGCGACCAGCCAGGCGCGGCCATGAATGACGTTCTCGAATCCTCTCACGCCCCCGTTGGGCTTGCTCGCTGGCCGCTGCGGGTCCATCAAGCAATGTCAACAGGGCTTTCTCCCAGTCGTGCGGCTCGGGTACCAGGGTTAGGTGGTCGCCGTCGGTCAGTTCCAGTCCCTCCGCCGCAGTGGGGCTCGCGAGCACGGGGCAACCCGCGGCGAGGGCTTCACAGATCTTGACACGTGAACCGCCACCGATGCCGAGCGGGGCAACCAGTGCCTCTGAGCGTTCCAAGAAGGGCAGGACCTCGGGCACGTCCGCCTGCAGTGTGACCCCCTCGCGGATCAGAGCATCCACCCGTGGCCCGGGTCGCGCACCGACGATCTGCAAGTGCAGGTCTGGGTTGTGACTGCGCGCGGTTAGCAATTGGGGCACGAAGGACTCTAGCGCGCGAACATTGGGTTCGTAGTCGAGGCTGCCCAGGAATAGGACACGGCCTTGAACGGGGCGGCGCTGGGCTCCCTCGAAGTGCCGGGTGTCCGCACCACAGGCGATCACATGGGCGCGTACATGTGGGTGACGAGTGTGCAGTCGTTGTGCGTCTTCCAAGCCGCAAACCACGTGATGTAGGGTGCGAGTGCAGGCCTTGTCCTCTAGGCGATCCCAGCGCGAACAGGTCGAGCGCTTATGCCCGAGCGCGCGCGCGTGGTCCAGATCCAACTTGTGGTGGTGCACAACCAAGGGTACCGGCACTTTGGCCGGCAGATACGGCAGGAGCAACATCTCATCCAGGTGGACGAGGTCAAAGTCCTGCCAGCGAACAGAATCTCGCAGGTGGCGTCGCAGCGAGCCGGAATGGAACCAACGCACGGGGGGTGGCGCGCTGAGCCGCATGGGCAAGGGAGCCGGGCTGCGCGGATGGCTCGTGAAGCTCTCGACCGTCGCACCCCACTCAAACTCGTCGATCGGAGTTGCCCCGGGTTCTCGCACGCAATGCATGTGCACCATGGGGCGAGGCGCGAGTTGAGCCAGGCCGCGCAGCAGTTCGAGCGTCCGGATCCGTCCGCCTGAACGGGGTGGCCAGGGCACTACCGGCGACAGGAACAGAACCCTCACGGCCCTAGCTCCGGTCCTGATCCAAAGCGGGCCAGCGTCCATCCTGTCTCATCTCCAACGAGTAAGGCACCGTGACCAGGATCCAAGATCAGCGCGTGACTCTTTCCAAAGGGCAGGCCGAGCGCACGAGCCACGATCGAACGCACGACGTTGCGGTGGGCGGCTATGGCCAGTCGCGACACTCCTTGCGTCGCTTCAGTAAAGGCGGACCACGTTCGATCACCTAGCTCCGATTCGGTCTCCCCCCCGTGCCCACGCCAGTTGGCCGGATCGCGCCAGTAGAGCTGGGCCTCGGCATCCCAGCGAGCCTGGTAGTCAGGGCACGCAAGCACCTGCCAGTCACCGCGATTCAATTCCCCGAGTCGCGCGTCAACGTCAAGTTTCACGCCGCAGCGCGCTGCGATGGACTCGCCCATACGCCGCGCACGGCTGAGAGGGGAGGCCACGACCCGCTCGATCTCGCTGCCCGCCAGGGCTTCGGCGATGGCTTGGTTTTGCGCTTCCCCCAGAGCAGAAAGGGGCACATCGAGGGCCCCATAGGCTTGGTTCGAATAGGTCTGATCCACTTGCCCATGACGGATCAGCCAGACCTGGATCGCTTGCGGCGGACTCTCTCCCGGCTTTCGCGCTGGATCGCCGGGGGGGCCGGGCGCGGGCTGCGGAATGGGGGGCGGACTCAGTTGCATGGGCGCAGCCTAGCAGCCACGAGCGGCGATCGGCCAAGTGGGGCGGACAGTGGAAAGTGCTCTTCCAGCCATGGTCTAGGGGCGGATATAACTCTAACGTAAGCTGCCAAGTTGCCTGGGTCCGCCCCTGGGCCCCGAGCACCAGAGCCCCCGCCCCATCTCCAAAGGAACCGACAGCCCATGCCCACCGTTACCTTCTCCCACACCGGCACTACCCTCGAAGTCGAGGCTGGCGTTTCCTTTCTCTCAGCCTGCGAGGACTCCGACGCTCCCGCCGATTTCGGTTGCCGGTCCGGCGTTTGCGGCACGTGCATACTCGTCGTCGAAGCGGGTGCCGAGAACTTGAATGAGGCCATTGATGAGGAAATGGACGTAGCAAGCGGTTTCAGCTCTGAGCAGGGCGCCCGACTCGGTTGTCAGTTGATCGTCAACGGCGACGTGACCGTCCGACCGGCCTAGGTCTAGGAACCGCAGTCAAAATCCGCTTCGACCTGCGGATCGGCAGGCAAGCGTAGGGTCCTGGTGTCGGCCTGCTGTTGAGTCTTAGGCAGGTTCTTGCGCAGCAGGTTCAGCACGCGCTCCGCCGTAGCGCGGTAGCCCGTCAGTTTGCCTCCGTACACGCTGAGAAACGTGGGGCGCTGGGGATCATCGGGAGAGAGGATGACCTCTCGCGATCGATTGAAGGCCTTTCCGTCACCGCCGGGCAATACGCGTAGTCCCGCCCAAGCGTCCAGCACCTTGGTTGGATGGTCTGGGAAGTAGTGCCGCAGGATGTCGAGCAGGTAGTCGACCTCCTCCAAGCGCGGCTCAACTTGTCCGGGATCACCGCTGTAGGGAGTTTCTGTGGTGCCGACCAAAGTGTGGTTCTTCCAAGGCATGACGAAGACGGCTCTTCGGTCCTCGGTCGCCTCGGTGTAGTAGATGCCCGCCTCCATGGGCCCTTCCACTTCGATGTGTGCTCCGCCCACCAACTCAACTGGGCGTCGCGGAGGGGCGGGTTGGAAGCCACTCAAGACCGCGTTGGCCCATGGTCCTGCTGCATTGACCACCACGCGCGCCTGCACCTCACGCACTTCGTCATTCAGGCGCAATCGCACTAGCCAGTGGTCAGAGCGGCGCTCGCCACCCAGAACCTCGGCACCCACAGCAACCCGGGCACCCAGTTCGGCGGCCGAAGCTGTCACGGCCCGACACAGGGCGGCATCGTCGGTTTGGCCATCCTGGTAGCGGTAGACTGCCCTCAAGCCGTCCAATTGCAGCCCATCCAGTGAATCCCATTGGTCACGGTCAACGCAGTCGTAGCGAGCGTCCGCATGCAGGCCACCCAAGAGCGCGTAGAGGCTCAGCCCCGTTCGGATCTTCAGTCGCCCCCTCGACGTGTGCTTGTAGACGGGTATGTGGAACCGCACTAGGCGCACCAGGTGGGGGGCGATGCTCAACAAGGTCTTCCGTTCCCTGAGGGACTCGCGTACGAGCGAGAACTGCATGCTCTCCAAGTAGCGTAGGCCGCCGTGGATCAGTTTGCTCGAACGACTGGACGTGCCCGCGGCGATTGACTCGCGTTCTACCAGCAGCACATCGTAGCCGGCGGCAGCCAAGGCCTGGGCAGTGCCCGCGCCCTGGATTCCTGCTCCGATCACCAGGGCTGTGGTGGAGTCGAGCGGCATGGTCACTGAGCATCCGGTGCAGTCACTGAAGAAGCAAGGAAGCTAGGTGCGGCTTGGCCACTCGACGGGAGCTGGCAGATGCGGTACACACAGGGCCACCCCTTGAGGAACCTGTCCATGAGTTTGCCGACTAGCAACGACGAGTTGCTACTACTCCACAACCCCCGCTGCTCGAAGAGCCGCCAAGTGAAGGCCCTGCTCGAGGAGCGTGGTGTTGATTTCACTGAGCGCCGCTATCTAGATGATGCGCTCGACAGCGAGGAGCTGGCCGAGCTTGGCAGGCGACTGGGTCTGCCGCTGGCGCAGTGGGTGCGCAGAAAGGAAGCGGCCTTCGCGGAGAGCGGGTTGTCCGCGGATAGCAGTGAGGAAGAGCTGGCCGCCGCGGTATGCAACGCTCCAATCCTCATGGAGCGTCCTATCCTCATTCGAGGGCAAGCGGCGCGGGTGGGTCGTCCGCCCGAGAATGTTCTCCCTCTGTTCTAGGTCGGCCATGGACAGCGAAGTTGTTCTCGACGTCCAGGGATTGAGCCGCAAATTCGGAGAGCAGCTGGCCGTGGATGAACTGTGCCTGCAGGTCCGAGCAGGCGAGATCTTGGGTCTGGTTGGGCCCAACGGGGCAGGTAAGACGACCACCCTGAGGTCCTTGGCGGGCATCTTGCCACTGCAAGACGGAGACGTGCGCGTGGCGGGATTCGATGTTCGTGAGGAAGAACTGCAGGCAAAAGGGGCCTTGGCCTGGGTTCCAGACGACGCCAAGCCCTTCGAAAGCCTGACCGTGCTCGAGCAATTGGAGTTTAACGCACATCTCTACAAGACTGAGCATTGGCGCGACCGGGCCGAGGCCTTGCTCGAGCGATTTGACCTGAGCGAGAAAAGGGATGCGATCGGTTCGGAGCTCTCGCGCGGGATGCGACAGAAACTCGCGCTGTGTTGCGCGTGGATTGCCGATCCCAAACTCGTGCTAATGGATGAGCCACTGCTCGGACTCGATCCGCGGGGGATCCGCGAGGCACGGTTGGCCATTCGAGAGTGGGCGGACTCGGGTGTCGCCGTTGTCCTCTCGTCCCACCTGCTGGAATGGATTGAGGCGCTGGCAGACCGGATTCTGATCATGGATCGTGGCCAAGCAGTCTTCACTGGGACGATTGATCAGGCTCGGTCGGACCTGGCCGGTGGATCCGACGGGAGTCTCGAGGAGATTTTCCTGTCCATCACGGGTCCGGGCGCAACGGCGGAATCGGTGAAGTAACGTGGCGCTGCTCGACCCGGCGCTTGTGCTTCTCCTGCGCCTGAAGCGTAGGGCGTACTGGCGCGGCTTCAAGCGTCGACTGTCGACGAAACGGGGGCGCTTGTTCGCCTTCGCGGGAGCACTCTTCACCCTGCTCTGGCTGGGCGCGATGAGCCTGGGTCCCTCCGCGCGGCAAGCGTCGGCGGACTTCGCGCTGCCAACCGCTCGCTACATCCTGACCTTCTTTGCCTTTCTCTCGGCTGGGTCAGCACTGCTCTACCGCGGGCTGTACATGCCCGAGGATGAAATCGAGCGGCTGTTCAGTGCTCCCCTGAGTCGGCCCGATCTCGTGCGCTACCGATTATTGACTAGCTTCGGTCGCGAGATTCTCTTCGCGGTGTTCATTGGAATTCTGCTCGCCCGCCGGATGCCCCGCCCAGAGTTCGCCTTTCTAGGATCCCTGCTCTCCATGTGGGCCATCACCTGTGGATCGAAGGGCCTGTCGATTCTCGTTGGCGACGCGCATCAGAAGGGTGCCCGCCTGATCAGTCGTATCCCGCGCGGGTGGCTGCGTCTGCTGGTGGGGGTCGGCCTGTGGGCTGTTTTTGCGTTGGCCGTGATGGGCATCGGGGACAGTGAACTGAGCGATGCGGCCCCTCGCTCTTTGATGAGCATTGTGGGGGACACGACCTGGCTGAACTGGGTTTCTTTCCCTTCGCTGCCATGGGCGCGGGCCATCTCTGCCAGCACTCTCTCGGAATTTCTGCCAGCTTTTGGGCTGTGCCTGGTCTTGACGGCCCTGCTCTTTGAAATCGCCGCGCGCATTCCCTCCGACTTCAGGGAACTGTCACTACAGACCTCAGCGGAGGTCAATCTGAAACGCGCACGCGCCGGAACTACATCCGCCATGTCGGTCTCAGCCAATCGCAGGCACTTGCCGTTCGTGCTCGGGCGCAGCCAATTCGGGTCGATTTTTTGGATGCGCTTGACGTCCATCATTCGGCGAGCACGGGGGGCGTTGATCTTCTCCGTAGCGATCACTGGATTCGGGGCGTACTTCATTTCGACAGTCTTCGACTCAGCCCACACTGAGGGATTGGTAGGTCTTGGCCTGATGTGTCTGATCTACATGAGTGCTGGTCTGAGATTTGATTTCCGGTCGGACTTGGACCACTTGGAGTCCATGCGCGCATGGCCGGTGTCTGCCGCCAAGGTATTTGCGGCCTCGATCCTGCCCCTCGTCTGCTGGGAGTCACTGTTGTTCTGGGCGGCCTTGATTGCCCTCCGGCTGGCCGGTTTCTTTCATGCAGATCAGATGATTCCGTGCGCCGTTCTGTTTCCGCCCGTTGCGATCTTCTGGGTGGGCATGGAAAACATTCTGTTCCTGCTCAATCCCGTACGCATCGAACCGGGTCAGGGAGCGGCCATGCAGCACACCGGACGCCGGCTGATCTTGCTGCTTCTGCGAATGGCCCTGCTCGCGATTGGCGCGGGATTGGTCTGGGGAGGCACGTGGGTCGGTGGCGCGCTGGGCGCCACTCTTGGCGTTGGAGAATGGGCTGAGACTTGGGCTCTCAGCGTTTCCTTGGGCGTCGTGGTGCTGGTCTGGGTGGGCGCCGTACTCTGGGCTGGCGGTCGCGCGTTTGAGCGCATGGGAATCGAGAACGTCGACCCCTAGAGAGCCCAGCTGGCGCTTGCATATTCTCTCCCTAGGGCTGCCCTGGGGGGCGCGAGGGGCTAGGATCTGGCCCACTTCCAAGCATTTGTGCCCGTACTTCTGCCTAGCATCCCTTGACCGCTTCCCCCGATCGACAGAACGCGAACCGCATGCGTGCCCTGGCACTGCTCGTGGGAAGTTTCTGCGCCTTGACGGTCGTTGCCTACAGCGATTTTCCCCGCGCGGCCGCTTCGTCTATCAGCGACCAAGCTCGGCAGGGGTTGGATGTGTGGCGCAGGAACAACTGTCAAGTTTGTCACCAAATCCATGGCTTCGGTGGATTCCACGGGCCAGACCTGACGAACAGGTTGACCGATGGCGTGCTCGATGTGGAGTTGATGCAAGTCATCTCAACGGGACGCGGTCGCATGCCGGCGTTCGAGTTTTCGGAGGATGATCTGGATGCATTGGTGGCCTGGCTGCGTTGGATGGATGGTACGGGCCAGGCTCAACCCGAGCCCCTCCAGGAGGGCAAACCTCCAGTCGCCTCGATGCACTTCCAGGGGCTTGTCGACATGGCAACCGACGAAGCGCTGGTTTCGATCAGCGACCCGGCTAGGCAAGGGCTTGAAGTCTGGACCACTATGCAATGCGGCACGTGCCACCGACCCTTCCAAAAGGGCCTCTTGCGCGAACCCGATCTGACCGCCGCCGCCACCGACCGATCCTTTGAGAACATGCGCAAGATCCTCAGCGAAGGCCTGGGGCGAATGCCCGCCACGCCCCTGGATGACACCCAAGTGCGTGCCCTGCAGGCTTTCTTGGAGTGGGTAGCCCTGAACCGCTCCGTCCTGGCGGAGTTGAACTTGGAGTTCACAGAATACGAGCCATTCAGCTGGTCAAAGCTCCCGTGGTTTGAGTACCGATGAGCGCTTCTAGTTCGCGCCCTGCAGAGTCCTGGGGTTCTTCGTCGCCCTTCAACGGATTTCGCCCCTTGGTCTGGTTGGGTGTTCTGGCACTGGGTGCCTGCAGTCTGACCTTTCTGATGGGTCTGCCCGTCGCTCTGACGTACACGGAGCAATTCACCCTGCTGCGGGAGTGGGGAATCACCCTCCAGCATCTGCGCCCGATTCACGAATCCTGCGCGTTCGCTTGGGTGTTCATCGGGGGCGTCACCATCGTTCACCTGTGGCTTGTCCAGGCCTACGGTCCCCCTGACGCGGCCATGCGCAAGCGCACCCTGGCCATGGTGCTGCTTTGGACCGCGGCGGGTATCGGAATCTTGACCAGTTTGATCACCGGTCACTTCACCGGTCGCGAGTACCTGGGCTATTCACCCTGGTTCTCGATCTTGATCGTGCTCGGTTGGCTGCTCTTTGCCATCAACTTCTATCAACGCGTGGGGTTCTCTCTGAGAGGGCGGCCGGTCTACGTGATGATGTGGTGGCTGGCGATCCCCTTGTTTCTGTTCACCTACGCAGAAGCTCACGCCTACCTGCTTGAATACGTATCTCTGCGTCCGCTGCGCGATCTGGCGATCCAGTGGAAGTCAGCCGGGGCGCATGTGGGGTCATTTAATTTGCTGGCGTACGGCTCCCTCATGTTCGTGGCCTGCGCCCTGCGGAAGAGCGAAGACTACGCCCACTCGAACACGGCCTTTGCGTTCTTCACGGTCGGCCTGTTGAACACGTTTACCAACTACGGGCACCACACCTACCACTTGCCCCAGTCGGCCTGGATTCACTGGGTCAGTTTCATCGTCAGCATGCTGGAATTGGTCATCTTGGCCAAGGTGTTCCTCGATGTCGGCAAGCTACTCAAGCAGGACGCAGCAGCGTCAGAGCACCCGGTCATTAGTGGCTTCATGCGTTCGGCGACCCTCTGGACGTTCTTGATGTTGACGCTATCCATCATCATCGCTGTGCCTCCCCTGAACGCCCTGCTGCACGGGACTCACGCGGTCTCTGCCCACGTCATGGGCAGCATGGTGGGAATCGACTCGATGATCTTGTGGGCCGCTATGGGCTACTTGGTCAGCCGCGCTCTCGGACCCGGACACGCAATTCTGCAGACACCTTCCGTGCGCCGGGCTCTGCGGCTGATCAACATTTGCCTGTTCGTGTTCATCTTGATCTACCTGTTGCGCGGGGCCAGCGATGGTTGGTCGCGCTACGCTGGCGCTGCAGCTCCCGACTATTCGGCGTTTGTTGCCCTCTTCCCGACCCTGATGATCCTCTCTGGCGCCGGCTTGATGCTCTCCGTCCTATGGATTCTGATCCATTGGATCATCGGCCTGGTGAAGTCCGAGACCGCTGCCCAAGGCTGACGGTTAGTCGCTGAGAGGGCGCAGCTGAGCCAGGGCCGCCAGCAGGTGAGGCTCTGCCCGCTCTCGTGTGGCTTGATTCGTGAACGCCGCAAAGCTCAAGGGGGTTTCTGTGTCCCAGGGGAAATCGAGTTCGGCCCCTTCGAGACTCGTGACCACGGCACCGGCTTCTTGGACACACAGGATCGCTCCCGCAACGTCGTAGGGTTTGGTGGTCTGGGCGGGCCTACCCCGGTGCTGTGCAATGGCCTGGCGTGCATCCACAACCATGCGGTATGTGCCCATTGCCGTGAGCGCCAGCTGGCCTGCATTGCAGATGTACTGATCGTCGTAGCAGTGAACGAGTTCAGCCCCTTCTTCGCTCTCGAGGCGTTGGAAGAAATCGAACGCCAACTGCGCCACGTTCGCGCGCAGGTCTGGGTGGAACGCAAAGAAGGGCATGTAGCCGTGATCCATGCGGTCGTCCCCGTCGACCCGCAGTTCCCGTGAGTTTATGAGTTGGCTCGTCGCCAGTTCGATCTCGCCCACCCGGGTCCCTGCTCCGCGACGCGCACTCAGTCTCCTGGCCACACGCGCCCTAGAATCGGGCAGCTCCATGAGGCAGGCGGCGCAGGCCTCGCGCTGGCGCGGGGTACCGGCGCCCGGTGGGGCCAGGGCGATGACTGCCCAGGCAGAGCGCAGGTCGAGCATCAGGTGGCGCGTGCCATCCACCGGGTCCACACACAGGCGCGGTCCGCCGTGGTCGAAGCCATCCAGTTCACGCACGCCCCCGGACCCGTCCGGACCGCGGTGTCGCCAACCGGCATCCTCAGTCAGCAGGGAGATGGGTGCAAGTTGTGCTCGTTCGTCCAACCACTGACTGAGCTCAGATTCCACCGCTTCGTCGATCCCGAATGTGGTGTCCCCGGCGCCCATCGACAGGGGCCGGCTGACCGTTTCCAGACGATCGGCCTGCAGGGCCGCGGCCATGGTCAGGCGAGCACAGGCCCTCAGGCGCTCAGCCAAGTCCTCGAGGTGCGGCAGCCAGGTGTCCGCCCACTCGGCAACGCTGCTGGGCTGAGGCTGCGGGGCCGGTTCCGGGGAGTGATTCATAGTCGGATCAGCATACAGAGCCTCAACCCAAGGGAGCTGCGGTTGCCGCCCGCGAACAGGACCCTACACTTGCCCGGCCCTTCGACGCCTTCCCTCCTTCTTTGCAATGAACGATCAAGTCCACGAAGTTATCATCATCGGATCCGGCCCCGCCGGATACACCGCCGCCATCTACACCGCGCGCGCGAACCTCAAGCCTACGCTCTTCCAGGGCATGCAGCCGGGGGGCCAGCTGACGATCACAACCGACGTCGAGAACTTCCCGGGTTATCCGGAGGGCGTCATGGGCCCCGCGATGATGGAAGATCTGCAAAAGCAGGCCGAGCGCTTTGGCACGGACATGCAGTTCGAGCACATCACCGAAGTCGACTTCAGCTCGCGTCCGTTCGTGCTGAAATCGGAATTCAACGAGTACAGAACCAAGAGCGTGATTATCTCGACCGGAGCCTCGGCGCGACTGATCGGCTTGGAGGCCGAGAAGGCCTTGATGGGTCACGGTGTCTCAGCCTGCGCCACCTGCGACGGAGCGTTCTTCCCCGACAAGCACGTGCTGATCGTGGGCGGCGGAGACTCGGCCATGGAGGAGGCCATTTACCTAACCCGCTTTGCAAGCAAAGTGACCGTGGTTCACCGCCGTGAGGGTTTCAGCGCGTCGCGCATCATGCTCGATCGCGCACAACGCAACGAGAAGATCGAGTGGCTGCTGCACCGGACGGTGAAGGACATCCTCGCAGGCGACGACGGCAAGGTGAACCGCGTGGTCTTGACCGACCCGCGCGACGGATCGGAATCCGAAGTGGAGTGTGACGGGATTTTCATCGCCATCGGCCACGATCCTAACTCCGAGGTGTTCAAGGGGCAGCTCGACATGGATGACGCGGGCTACCTGACCGTGCATGATGGAACTCGTACATCCGTCGAGGGCGTCTTCGCCAGCGGAGATGTGATGGACAAGCGCTACCGCCAGGCCATCACTGCAGCGGGCACGGGGTGCATGGCAGCCATCGATGCGGAGCGCTGGTTGGAAGAGCAAGAGGGCTAGGCCCCGTCTTCTTTTCTTTGATGCGCCCGGGGTCGGCACTAGACTGACTCGTCATGCGCGTCGCCCTCGTTGTCCACGGCCTACCGCCCCACGTGCGGACGGGCGTCGAGACTCATGCGGCCAACCTCGCCCAAGCCCTGACGCGAGCTGGGCTGGAGGTCGAAGTCTTCGCACCCTGTGCACTAGAGGGTCTAGCGCCCTACTCCCAACGGCGAGAGATGCGAGGCGTGAGGGGGCAGTCTTGGGCCGTCACTTGGATCCACCTCCCGCCTCCGGAACTGTCGGAACCGGGGCACCGCGAGACCATGTGCCGCGCCTTCGGGGCTTTTCTCGACTCGGAACGCCCGGATGTCGTCCACATCGAGCACCTGCAGGATCTGGGACTCGGTGTTCTCGACGCCGTTCGCGAGAGGAGCCTGGCCAGCCTGTACCAGGCGCACGATTTTTTCCTCGTAGCCGATTGTCCCACCCTTTGTGGACCGGACTTGTCCGACCTGGTTGCCGGGGATGTCGATGGATTGGCCCGAGCCCGACTAGGGCGTGCTTTCTTGAGTCGTTTCTCGCAGCTCGGGAATCACCACGGATGGGTCTTGGAGGGCGATCTCGAACGCGAGCCTGCGGAACAATTGCGTGCCATTCTGGACGGACCCGCAGATTCGGTGGATGGGCTGCAAGCAGCGCGCGAGACGATCATCGAGGTTCAAGCCACGGGGCGAGCGATCGCAGCTGGAGTCGACCGTTGCTACGTCAGCTCGCCGCAGCTGCTCAGGGTACTGCAGGCTGAGCTCGGGCGTGCTCTCGAGGTTCAGCCCGCGGGCATCGATGTGCAGCACTTGTCAGCCGGGAAATTGCACACGGACTGCGCGACCTTGCGCTTGGGGTTCTTGGGTGGGATCAGCAAACACAAGGGTCTGCATCTCTTGTTGGATGCCTTCGAGCAGCTCGCCCCGGGCAAGGCTAGCCTGACGATCCACGGTGGCGGCACCGATCGCGTCTACCTGGAACACATGCGTCAACGGGCATCGGCCGTAGGTGCGGAGTGGTGCGGGGACTATCGGACTGAAGAGTTGGGCCGCATCCTGGCGAACGTTGACGTCCTGGTGGTGCCCTCGCTGTGGGTGGAGAATGCCCCCTTCGTCATCATGGAAGCCCACGCTGCGGGCTGCCCAGTCGTCGTCTCGCGCAGTGCGTTCACCGTGGAGCGAGTACGGGAGGGCTTCGACGGACTGCTGTTCGAACGGGGCGACGTCCACTCGCTCGTCACATCGCTAACGCGCCTCATCGTTGAGCCGAGCTTGCTGGCGTTCCTGAGAGGAGGGATCACGGTCCCCTTTGAGCTGAGTCTTGAGGCACAGCAGTGGACCGAGGTGTACGGGGATTTGAAGGCGCAGAAACTAGCGGTTTCTCCCCAGCGGGTGCTGCCCGCTCACCTGGAGGAGTTCGTCAGTCGTTACCGAGACCTCGCGCGTCTGCCCACACGCGAATTGTTCACGCAGGTGTCACGCGGCCTCGAGTCTCTCGCGGATCGCATGGGCCTTGACGAGTCTCCTATGGAATTCACTGCTCGTGCCATTGGCCGCGGCAGCCGTCTGCGCGACGAGGCGCATGAGGGCCGGCGTGTCCAGCAGTGGTTCGAGAACGAGACGCGAAGCCATTCCGAGGCTCTCGTTGAATCTCAAGACCGCGCGTCATGGCGAGAAGAGCAACTTTCTGCGCTTGAGCAGCAGCTGGATTGGTACGCCAAGCGCATCGAGCAGGGCGAAGCGGATATCGAGGGATTGCAAGGCGAGTACGCGCGTCTTGCGCAAGCCAAGGAGCACGCCGACGGCGCCCTAGGAGAATTAAGGCAAGAGAACCAATGGTTGACAGGCCAGGTAGCCGGCCGGGACGCGAGCCAAGTCGAGTTGCAGGCGCGTTTGAGTGACGCGCAAGCAGCACTGGAGAACTACAGCGAGGAACGCGAGTGGCTGCAGGGCGCACTCACCGCACGGGAGGGACAACAACGTGAACTTCAGGCTCAAAAGTCCGACTTGCGGAATGCTCGCGACGAATGCGAGCGTGCTGGAAGCCACGCACGCGGACTCGAGCAGGAGCTCGTCGCCCTGCGAACCCACGAACAGTGGCTACGGGGTGAGGTGCAGTCCCTATTGTCCGGGGTGCTTCCGGATGGGTCGGGAGCTCAGGCTGCGCGACCTGAACCCGACGAGGTGGCCAGGCATCTGACTGCAGGCACACGCGAGTTGACGCGCATCTTGGCCGAATTGGATTGGCGCCGGGCAGAGATGCTGGCGGCGGGGGGCAGTGCCCAAACTCTGAGGTCGCGCTTGATGGGTGGCGACCTGGGCCACCGCGCCCGCCAGTGGCACGCACCTGGGGCGCCTCGAGAGTCGGAGGTGCCTAGATGACGCAACTCATCAGTGCCGTGCTTCCCTCACTTGCGGACACCCAACTCCTGGAGGCCAATCTGCCTCCCCTCCTGCGGGAGCTGGAGGCCTGGAACGCGGAGGTCGTGGTCGTGGACGACACGGGCACCGGAGTTCTCAGTGCCTGGTTGGCCGATCGATTTTCAGACCTCCCTGCAGGCCGACTGCGGGTGATCTCTCGTGACGAGAACGGCGGCTTCGGTCCCGCGCTGCTCAACGGTGCGCGCCTTGCCCGCGGCGAGTACCTGTTGGCCTTGAACCCGGACGTGCGCGTGCGGCCGGGGTTCCTCGCCCCTCTACTCGACGCGCTGGGTGATCCGGAGGTCTTCGCCGCATCGCCCCGAGTCCTGTTGAACGGTGAGCCAAGCCGGCCGGAGTCCCACAACGCCTTGCTAATGGACGACGGCCACTTGCGGGTCGTGGCGCGCGAGGACTCGGGCAGGTCCGACCCCGTACCGATTCCCTTCGCGATTGGCGGGGCGCTCCTCATGCGACGCTCAGAGTTCCTGGCGGGAGGTGGCTTCGACCCACTCTTCGCACCGTTCTACTGGGAGGATGTGGACCTCTGTTTGAGTGCTTGGCGCACGGGCCGGCGCGTAGTGGAGATTCCGCTCTCAGTGGTGGAGCATCACCATCGGGGGACCATTGGCGGAGCGGTTCCCAAGCAAGTCGTGCTCGCCGCGATCGAGAAGAACCGTCACCTGTTGCTCTGGAAGCACCTCGACGATGCCGACGTGGCGCGCGACCACGTCACAGCCATCTGGCGTGACGCACTGGATGCGTCGATGGCCGGTCGCCGAGAGGAGTTGGTCTGGCTGGCCCTTGCTCTGCAGGAGCTTCCGCGTGTGACGGAGAGTCGCGCCGAGCTGGGAGCCCGACCCGTCACGCTCGAAGCGGCCTTGCGCAGAAGTGATCCGGCCTAGCCTCGCCCGCGAACTTGGGTCCATCGGCTCCAGAGCTTCTGAACCCGGATGTCGTGGATGGACTCGGCCGGGCTGTGTATTCTGAGTCTCCATGACCTGTCGCATGTTGAGCGCCTCCGTTCGTGTTGTGAACATGCACACGCGCATGCCCTTCCGATTCGGGATAGGGACTCTGACCTCTCTGCCGCACCTGTTGCTCGAGGTACAAGCGGAGTTTGACGGCCAGCGAGTGTGCGGATTGGCCGCCGAGGGGCTCGTGCCCAAGTGGTTCACCAAGAACCCAGACACGACTCACGCCGAGGACCTGCCAGCCCTGCTGGAGGTGATCACCCGCGCCCTGGCCTCAGGCCCGACGATCGGGGACCAGCCCAACGCCTTCGAGTTTTGGCGAACTCTCTACGCCAGTCAGGAGAGTTGGGCAAAGGGGACGAGTCACCCCCCCTTGCTTTGGAATCTGGGCGTGAGTTTGGTGGAGCGTGCGATGATCGACGGGGCCTGCCGAGCAGCGGGCGTTCCCTTTGGCTGGGCTCTGCGCAGTGGGATGCTGGGCGTTCAACCTGGAGAGTTGCACGAAGAGCTGCAAGGTGTGGGCTGGGAGGCTCTATTGCCCGAAGCTCCCCTGCGCAGTGTGGTGCTGCGCCACACGGTGGGCCTCACCGACCCGCTGACCCTGGAGGACGTGGCCAGCGTTGACCGTGTGGTGGACGGACTCCCCCAAACGTTGGAGGAGTGCATCGCCGAGTACGGTCTCACCCACTTCAAATTGAAGCTGTCGGGCAATGGCGAACACGACCTAGAGCGCCTCAGGCGCATTGGCACCCTTCTCGAGCAGCGAGTAGACGAACCCCGTGTCACTCTGGACGGCAACGAACAGTACGCCGATCTCGGGACCTTTGCCGAAGCCTGGGATGCGATCCGTTCGGATCAGGACTTGGAGTTTCTTTGCAGCCGGATGCTCTTCGTGGAGCAACCCCTGCCCCGTGCCCAGACGTTGTCCAAGTCCACTGCCGACGAGTTACGCGCCTGGGTTGATCGTCCGCTGTTGATTATCGACGAGTCCGACAGCGAGATTCACTCCGCCAGGGCCGCCCTGGATGCCGGATATGCGGGCACCAGTCACAAGAACTGCAAGGGCGTCTTCAAGAGTGTCGCCAACGCGTGTCTTGTGGCGCATCGGTGTCGGCAAGAACCCGAATGCGCGTGGCTGTTGAGCAGTGAAGACCTCACCAACATAGGGCCGGTTGCGCTGCTACAGGACTTGGCCGTGGTCTCCAGCCTGGGCATCACGCACACGGAGCGCAACGGACACCACTACTTCAAGGGTCTGTCCATGTTCCCCGCGCCTGTGCAAGACGATCTGGTTCGAGCCCACGGGGACCTGTACAGGAGGCACCCTGAGGGGTTCGCGACCCTGCGCGTCGATGCCGGGCGCTTGAATCTGGGGACGGTGGCGGACGCCCACTTCGGGCTGGCTGCCGCCTTGGACCCGAGCTTTGCCACACCCCTGGAGGACTGGACTCCTGATAGTCTGACCCACCCGAACGCCGGATCCATCTCATGAATTTCACACACCTTCCGCGGCTCATCCTCCCATCGTCCATATTGCTTTCCGTGGGAGTGGGAGCCTTGAATGCGAACTCGAGTTCGCTCGCCCAAGACTCTCACCTGCTGCACAGTTTCGAGCGCCGTCACCTGACGGACGTGTACTTTTCAGAGGGTGCGGCGGTGGGGGACATCGACGGAGACGGCATTCTGGATGTGACGTCCGGGCCGCAGTGGTTCAAGGGCCCGAGTTTCGAGTTAGGTGGAGAGATCCGACCCGCTGTCCCTCAAGACCGCGCCGGATACACGGACCACTTTTTCTCTTGGGTACGCGACTTCAATGGCGACGGCCACGGGGATGTGCTGGCGGTTGGGTTTCCAGGCACGCCGGGGTACATCTACGAAAACCCTGGTCCAGAGGGCTTGGACGAGCACTGGCAGCGGCACACGATTATGGACAGCGTCGCCAACGAATCTCCGCAGCTGCTTCAACTGGTGGGAGATGAAACCCCAGAACTGGTGTGCACCAACGCCGGGGCGTTTGGCTACGCCACCATCAACTCTGAGGCTCCCTTCGAAGCCTGGACGTTCCATCCCGTCTCGGATGCGGTTGCTCCGCGTCAGTTCGGCCACGGCCTTGGCGTTGGCGATATGGATGGGGACGGCAGACTCGATGTGCTCGCCAAGAACGGTTGGTACGCACAGCCTGCGGATCTAGATGGCGACCCGCGCTGGAGTTTTCATCCGGCTAGTTTCGCGCCCATCGGTGGTGCAGAAATCCACGCCTACGACGTTGACGGCGACGGCGACCAGGATGTGATCACCAGTCTCGCTGCCCATGAGTTTGGCCTGGCCTGGTATGAACAGATCCAAACAGAGGGGAAGAATGCCTTCGTGCAGCACCTCATCATGGGCTCCAAGCCGGAAGAAAACCTCTATGGGCTACATTTCAGCGAACTGCACTCGGTCGCCCTGGCGGATGTGGACGGCGACGGATTCAAGGACATCGTGACCGGCAAGACCTACTACTCTCATCACGAGCAAAGCACGGATTGGGATGCAGGTGCGGTCGTCTACTGGTTTGGACTGCAACGCACCGCCGCGGGCAGCGTACGTTGGGTGCCCCATCTGGCGGCTGCGGAGGCCGGGATCGGAAGGCAGATCGTCCTGGACGACGTCAACGCCGACGGCAAGCTCGACATTATCGTGGGGGGCATGAAGGGCTGCAGTGTGCTGCTGCACCAGACCGAAGCCACGAGTGCCGAGGGCTGGAGGGCTGCCCAACCCAAGATGCGCAAGAGGGACTGAGCGGCTCCCCGAGTCCGGAGGCTTCGTCGGCTGAAAAAACGACAGCACCTCGGGCGTAGATCAGGCAAGCTGGGGCCACTATGCGCCAACTTCTCCTCCCGTCACTGGTGTGCTGTCTTCTGGGGTCCAGTGCATTCAGCCACGAGGCCGTTCTCACTGACCTCGATGCCCGACTGAGCCAGGCGGGCAAGAATCGCGCCGAGCTCGAGCTGGCCCTGGAGCGGGCCCCGGAACCGCAGCGGGCAGACTTGGAATTTCTGATCTTGCACATGCCCGACTCGGACCTGCGCTCCTTGTCGAGTGAGTTCTTGCTCGAGAATCTGGAGTACGCCCACAGGGCATGGGCCGCGAGCCCCTGGAAGAAGAGCATCTCCCGCGAGTTATTCCGCAACGAGATCCTGCCCTATGCCTCGATCAATGAGCGCAGGGATCCATGGCGCAAAGACTTTCATGAGCGCTTCTCGCCTCTCATCGCCGGTGCGACGAGTCCCGGAGAAGCCGCGGCGCTGCTCAACCAGAAGGTCTTCCCTCTGGTGGGAGTGCGGTACTCAACCAAGCGGCGCAAGGCCGACCAGAGTCCCTACGAGTCCATGGAGACGGGGTTGGCTTCGTGCACCGGGCTGTCCGTGCTCCTGGTCGATGCCTGCAGGGCTGTCGGTGTTCCCGCGCGTTTTGTGGGAACACCTCTGTGGTCCGATGGCAGCGGTAACCACTCGTGGGTAGAAGTCTGGGACGAGGGGTGGCACTTCACCGGTGCAGCGGAACCCACGGGAGATGATCTGGACCGCGCGTGGTTCACGGGCCGGGCCTCCAAGGCCATCCCCGCCGACAGCCGCCACGGGATTTTCGCCGTGAGTTTCATGCACACGGCTCGGCGCTTTCCCCTGGTTTGGCGTCCCAATGCGGATTCTGTGTACGCAGTGGATGTGACCGGTCGCTACGTGGGTGGCGGTCAGCCTTGGCCAGACGGAACCGTGCGGGTTCGCTTTCGCGCAATGGATGGGGGAGATCGCTGCGCCGGTCAAGTTGTCGTCTCCACCAAGCCGGGCGAGTCCGCCTTCGAGGGGTTCACTAGGGGCGAGAGTAACGACGCCAACGATCTGCTCACGGCCTTCTTGGTTCCAGGCCGACAGTACGTGGCCAATTGGCATGGCAAGGAGAGGCAGGCACAAGTCGTCTTCGAGGTTGAGCGCGACGAACAGGTCGTGGAATTCGAGCTTACTCGGAACGAAGCCGCCCCGGCGGAGAACCTGACTCAAGCACAAGCCACGGCCCTCACGGCAGAACTGTGGGAAGCGCACGCAGAGCGCATCCGAGCTGAGCGCGCCGACGAGCTCAAGTCACGTGTGCTGGAAATCGGTTCACAGCGCATGCCCTTTTGGTACACGACCTACGGCGAAGCTCCCGCGGCAGGACACAGCCTGTGGATTTCCATGCACGGTGGAGGCGGTGCCCCAGCCGCTGTGAACGATCAGCAATGGGAGAATCAAAAGCACCTCTACAAACTTGAGGAGGGCATCTATCTCGCCCCGCGCGCCCCCACGAATACATGGAACCTGTGGCACCAGGGCCACATTGACGACTTCTTTGACCGGTTGATCGAGGACATGGTCGTCTTGGAGGGTATCGACCCCACGCGTGTTTATCTTCTCGGCTATTCAGCCGGAGGTGACGGGGTTTATCAGCTCGCCCCGCGCATGGCCGACCGTTGGGGAGCGGCGGCCATGATGGCTGGGCATCCAAACGAAACGGCTCCCGACGGTCTACGGAACCTGCCGTTCACCCTGCACGTGGGGGGTGACGATGGCGCCTACGATCGGAACAAGGTAGCCGGGCGCTGGCGTGACCTGCTCGCTGGCCTACGAGAAGCCGACCCGGGTGGTTACGAGCACTGGGTGGAGATTCATGCTGGCAAGGGCCACTGGATGGACCGCGAGGATGGAGCCGCTTTGCCTTGGATGGCCAGCCGGTCACGCAACCTGCGGCCCGCACGCGTGGTCTGGGTCCAAGATGACGTCACTCACAAGCGCTTCTATTGGCTAGCCGTAGATGAGCCGAGTGCGCGCTCGCGCCTTGTCGTGGAGCGCAAGGGTCAGGCCATCGAGATCCTGAAAGTTAAGGGTGTGGACAGTCTGCGTCTGCGCCTAGACGACTCCATGCTGGATCTGGAGCAGAACGTGACCGTCTCCATGGGCGGTGAGGTCCTCTACGTGGGACGGCCAGCGCGCTCACAAGAGGTGATTGCCAAGACCCTCGCGGAGCGCGGAGATCCAACGGGCATCTTCACGGCCGAGATCCACGTGCACCTGCCAGCGGAAGATCCCGGCGAGCGAGAGGGCGGGGATCGGCTCTGAGAGAAATCCCGACTACAATCCCGCACGCTAGTCATTCATGCCCTCTGAATTCATGTCCTCTGATCTAACCCAGTTTGACTCCTTGGACTTCGAGGGCGCTGCCAGGCGCCTGGAGGGGGTGACCCAATGCACCCCCCTGGTGCCCCTTCAATTGCCACCGGAGTGTGCCGACGAACGCCTGTGCCTGCGCGCCAAGTTGGAGAACCGACAAGTGTGCGGGGCTTTCAAGGCGCGCGGCGCATGGAACAACATCGCCAAGCTCAGTGGAGAGGAACGATCCATGGGGGTCGTGACTTGCAGCTCCGGCAATCACGGGCGCGCGCTGGCCTGGGCGGCCCAGCGTGCAGGCGTCGAGGCCACCATTGTCATGCCACGCGATGCCTACCCCAACAAGATCGAGGCGTGTCGTGAACTCGGTGCGCGCGTCGTACTCAGTCGCGATCGGCTTGCCGCTGACGACGACGCCGCTGAACTTGCGGCTCAGGGGTTGGTGTTCATTCACCCCTATGATCGAGAGGGCACGGTTGAGGGCACGGGCACTGTTGCGTTGGAGTTGATGCAGCAATGGCCGCAGGTGGAACTCGTGCTGGTCCCAATCGGGGGTGGCGGACTGGTTTCTGGCGTCTCTTTGTGCTTGAAGCGCGCCAAGGGGGATGCCGTGCGTGTGATTGGTGTGGAGCCCGCAGGCGCACCCTCCATGCACCGTGGCCTGGCCGCCGGCGAAGTCGTTTCCCTTCCAGAGATCGACACCGCCATCCAAGGTTTGTGCCCAACCCACTCGGGCGCACTGAACATCCAAATCTGCTCTCAGACGCTCGACGACGTCCTGCTGGTTGAGGACCGAGACGTGCTGGATGCCATGGAATGGTGGGTGGGTCACGGTGAGATCGTGGAACCCGCCGGCGCGGCGACTCTGGCCGCGGTCCGCACGGGCATGATTGAAGAGTGGCTTGCAGGTCGTACGGCGGAGGATCCCTTGCGGGCGGTGGTCATCGTCTCAGGTGGCAACCCGGCCCCCGAACAACTCGAACGCGCCCGAGCACGCGCATGAAGCACCTCGCGGCCGCGTCCACGATTCTCCTCATTGCTGCCTGCGGTGGGGGTGACAGCGGGCCGGGCGATGAAGCGCTTGGCCACCCCGTGTCGCGCGATGCGAACACGCTAATCTGGGTCGTCGTCGATGACTTGGGCATTGACTACCTGGGTCCCTACGGTTTCAAGGGAGGCACCACACCTCACCTCGACCGCCTGGCTGAACAGGGCGTGGTCTTCACCGATCACATCACGGCTTGCACGGGGGTCAATGGTTCGCTCGCGAGCTTGCTGACTGGACAACAAGCCTCGGCCCATGGTGTGGGCTCCTTGACCCATCGGGGGCAGACCGCCCTTGCGTCCTCACGCACGAGCCTTGCAGAAGTCCTGAGTGCAGCTGGGTGGAATTGCCTGGCCGCAGTCTCCAAGCCCCAGTTGGCGGCTGACATCTCGGGTCTCGACCAAGGCTTTGATCTTTGGGCAGCACCGGGGCTGCACGAGGGAACCTTTCGTACAAGCGAACAAGTCGTGCTGGGCTTCGGTCCGGAAGTCCGGCAAACGCTTGAGGCAGACGAGCCGCTGTTTGTGCTGCTTCACCTCTCAGACACAGCAAACTTGAAGGGCAAGGCCGGTGCAGCGTCGGTTCCTTTTCTGGAGACCCACTTGGGCCCTTTTCGAGCGACTCATCCACTCGTGGCCGCCGCCCTGGATCGGGCTCAAGAGGATCCAGCGGCCGGCGCGGAGGACTTGGAGAAAGCTCTGCGCCGTGGGCGCGGGGATCCTGCGCATACCGCGTTGCAGGTGGCCAAGTACTCTGCCCGCGTCTCAGCGGTGGACGCGGCATTGGGGCAACTGCTTGATTGGGTGGAGCAGGCCGGTCGCCTGGATCGGGCGACGGTCGTGGTGACCGCGACGCGTGGTCCGCGTCTGCAACCCAGCGTGCCAGGGGCTCCTACCTTCTCGCCGGAGTTGGTGCGAACACCCCTGGTCGTTCGATTCCCGGGCGCTGCCCCGATCGGGCGAGTGGAGTCGCTTGTGCGTAGCATCGACCTTGCACCCAGCTTGGCTGAATCCCTGGGTGTGTCCTGGCCCGACACCGAAGGCCTCAGCTGGCTTCCCAGTATTGAGAGTGGTGAACCGGACATGGATCGGCTCGCCTTCTGCGAGAGCGCGGCTTTGGATCGTCGCGCAGTGTTGGATGCTCGATTCAGTGTTGAGGAGAACCGCATCGCGGGAATTGTCGATTACCGGCGCTCGGGCGACCGGGTGTTGGGCCAGGAGTTGGATGAGGGCGAATTGTGGAACGTGGGTCGCCTCGTGGCAGCACTGAATGAACGTCGCATGCCCTCACAGGTCGTCCTGGACCTGAATGGCGTGGAGTTGGACACGCGCTGGAACTTCACGTCCGGCTTTGCCGGCGCCGCGCGGATTGAGTCCGGAGCCCACAGCCGTGCGACCCAGATTTCGGGCCTCTCGGGTAGCGCCCAGCTAGGCTCTGACGACACACGACTTGTCGCCCAATCCAGTGAACGAGAACTGCCCTTGCGACTTCAGCTCAATTGGGGAGAGGGCGCGATTCCGAAGCTGACGGTCGGAGAAACACCGCTTGAGTCCAGCCTGCTTCCACGCCTGCCGCGCAAGGATGCGCCCGAGTGGGTTAGGGATGCGAATGGGAAGCCGGCTCCCGCCGACGCCGTTCTCGAACACCAAGGCGGGACATGGTGGAAGCTGCACGCTGGAACCGGCTCGCAGCACGTCGGGCAGGAAACGACCCTACTGGTTGCCCTCTATCCCCCTAGTTCTCTGGATCAAGTGCTGGAGTGGAGCGCGGGAGCCGAACTTGAGGTGCGCCATCCAGCCGGTCGCCAGGACATGTTGCTCGTCACCGGATCCGCGCCATGCGTCCTGCAGTTGGAGAAGAAACCGAGCCAGGAGTTTGCCCTCGCCATCAAGATCGACGGACGAGTCTTGCAGGGTGAGCGCATCCGGGTGCGCGATAGGGCCTTTGGAATTGCCAACGGGATTGACCTGTACATCCCGGACTGGGTGCCCGGCGTGACGGACGACCTCTTGGCTGATCCGCAAGTCGAGCTGGATCCTGGCACGCTGCGCCTGAGGCGTCAGGGGCCCAATATCGGCGCAGACGAACGGCGCACTTTGTCGCCTGAGCAACTCAGTTTTATCCAACACCTCGGAGGTGCGGAATGAAGCGTGTGATTCTGTGCCGCCCAGAGGGGCCGCGCAACGTGGGCACGATCTTGCGCGTTGCGGAGAATTTCGGGCCCGTTGAAGTGTGGATCGTCTCGCCTGCCCGCCCGAGCTTGTTGGTGCACCCCGACTTCGAACAGATGTCCCACGGCGCCGAATCGGCGCGCGCGGAGATCGTGGTGGTCGATGATCTACACGAAGCGCTGGCTGATGTTCACCATGCCATCGGGTTCACGGCACGCGTTCGCGGTCGGCGCAAGCGGGAGGACTGGCGCAGAGTCGTTCCAACCTGCCTCGACCTCGCGAACTCTGTCGATCAACGCGTTGCCCTCGTATTCGGCAACGAGGTGACTGGCTTGACTTCTGCCGAGACTGATCTCTGCAACGAGCTGGCTCATGTGCGCACCAGTGGTGACCACACTTCGCTGAATCTGGGACTGTGCGTGGGCATCGCCCTCTCCGATCTATTCACGGGCACCAAGGTGCACGCCAGGGAGCCGGGGGGCTCGATGCTTGATGGGCAAGGGCGCGAGTTTTTGAAGGCTCGCCTGCGGGAGGTCTTTGCCGACGGAGTCGTGCGGCCAGGAGTGGCACAGGCCGATGTGGAAGAGATGATCGAACGCGTGTTCTCGCGTGCCGCATTGCTCAACAAGGATGCACGAGCCTGGCATCTGATCCTCAAGACTTTGGGGTCCGAGATGAGTCCCCAGGACCTGAACCTGACCTTGCATGAAAAAGGTGGTCGCCGACGTCAAGCGATGGCCCGGCGCAGCGACGAAACCCAGCCAGATGTAGAACAACCCGGGGTGGCTTCAACCGAGCCTTGGAAGGAGTAAGCTGGGCGTACCCATGGTCCACCTCAATCGCATCTACACGCGTTCCGGCGACGACGGGAGCACAGGCCTGGGTGGTGGGGAGCGGGTGCCCAAACATCACCTGCGGGTGGAGGCCTACGGAACTGTGGACGAGACCTCGAGCGTGCTCGGCGTCGTACTCGCCCGACCCGGGAAGGAGAAGGCCACTGAGTGGCTGCAGTCCATCCAGAATGACCTGTTCGACGTTGGATCGGACCTCTGTCGTCCAGGTGCTTCCGATGCAGACGGTCGTGTGGATGCGACCTACACCGCTCGGCTCGAAGCCTGGATAGACGAGGTCAACTCCGACCTCGAACCCCTGACGACCTTCGTCCTGCCGGGTGGGAGCCCCTACGCAGCGGACTTGCATCAGGCACGCGCCGTCTGTCGCAGGGGCGAGCGTTGCGTGACGGCCCTGATGGATGCAGAGGGTGAGGGTGCGGTGAACCCCGAAGTGGTTCGCTACCTCAACCGCCTGTCCGACTTGCTATTTGTCTTGGCCCGAGCCGCCAACTCCGGTGGGCGAGACGACGTGCTTTGGGAGCCCGGGGCTGGAAAGGCGACCTGAACCGTGTTGCGTTTGGACTGGATGACGCCCATAGAGTGGGTGGCGGCCGTGATGGCCGATCCCATTGCACTACTGAGCGACCATGCCCACTGTGAGTTGAAAGCCGCCAGCGCCATTCAGTCGATGATCGTCACCTACCCCGATCGCCTGGCGCTCGTGCAGCAGCTGGGCCCCGTGGCCGTTGAGGAGTTGCAGCACTTCAACCGTGTGCATGGCGTATTGGTGAAGCGCGGAGAGCCCCTGCGTGCGTCACGCCCGAGCCCCTATGCCGACGGTCTGGGCAAGGCCGCGCGTCAGGGGCGGCAGGACCTCATGCTCGATCGCCTCTTGCTTGCTGGCCTGATTGAGGAACGCAGCTTCGAGCGCTTTGGACTGCTAGCAGAGCACTGCGGCGAGGCGGAACTGTGCAAACTCTATCGCGAGCTCATGCTTGCTGAAGAGCACCACCGCAGGCTGTTTGTCGAGATCGCCAAGGAGTACTACCCCTCGGCCCAGGTTGACAAACGCGAGCAGCAGCTACGGGCTGCCGAAGCAACGGTCATGCGCTCTCTACCCTGTGAAGCTCGCATGCACTCCGGTCCGGCTCCGCTGAACGCCCTGCAAGGTTCATCCCTGGCCGGCACGGGGGGAGACTAGTGAGGACGCCCCATCGACGCAGCTTGCTTTGCCTGCTTGTCGTGACGCTGCTGAGCGCCTGCATCGGTCCGCGCAGTGCGGATCCGGCGCCCATCGTGCGCGGGCCGCTGGCGACTCGTGTTCAGCATCCTTTTGCCCTGACCCTGCTTTCAATGCGTCCGCGTCGGGCGGCCGTGCAGCCGGAAGGCTCGTGGGGCAAGGCGCTCGATCTCGCCTACAGCTCGATTCACGAGGTCAAGGCCAAGGGACTCAATGCCGTGCATTTCGATGGAGAGACGGCACGTTCTAGTCTGCGTTTGCGCCACGGACTGGGGGACGGCTGGGACCTTGAGAGCGAGGTCTCCGTCCTGTTTGGGACCGGCGGGTTCTTGGACGCTTTCATTGAGGGCTTCCACCAGCTCTTTGGATTCCCCGATGCTGGCCGCCGACTCGTCGACCGCAACCAGTACGACATGCGCTTGCGGTACCACGGTCAGAGCGTTTATGAATTGACCGAGGACGACTACGGGTTTGGCGACATTCCCTTCGTGCTGACCAAAGAACTGCGCGCAGAGAAGGCCGGGAGACCGGCTGTTTCCTTGCGCGTCGGGTTGGAGCTTCCCGTTGGTTCGAAGAGGCGCGGGTTCGGAAATGGGGAGCTCGATTTCGGAGTGGGTGTCTTGCTCGAGAAGAGCTCGGGTCGTTGGACGACGACTGGAGCGCTGGACGTGCTAGCTCCCGGCCGCCCCGATTCCTTCCGTCACGCCGATCTATCACTCGAGACCGTCTACTCCATCCAGGCTGGCTTCGAATACCGTTGGTCGGACGAGTTGTCCTTACTCAGCCAGCTGGCTCTGACCACGCCCTTCACACGTGACTTCTCGATGGAGGAATTCAGCACCGAGATGCTCGACTTTGCCTTGGGTTGTGCCTGGCAGCGAGAATCCACCACCCTGCACTTCGCCATTCTCGAGGATCTGATCGCCGCTCAGGGCCCCGATTTCGGAGTCCAGGTAGGCGCGAGCTGGGGTTTCTGAGCCGCTCGCTAGTCGCGGTTCTCGCGGATTTCGGCGTTCATTGCGTCGACCTTGCCCATCAATTCCGCCAGCGGAGGGATACCCATGCTCCGACGTTCGACGTCGGTTGTTCGCGGGTCCACCGGGAACAACTTCCAGCGCTGATGGATCGTCTCGAACACGTACTGCGTGCCGTAACGCTGCGGCTTGCCCCTGCGCACAAGTAGCTTGTCTGTGGCCTCGGCTTGGACGGTGAAGCCGCGAGCCTCACCCAGTTCTGCCGCCTTCAAGGCCAGTTCATGCGCCAGCTTCAGGTCGCTGACTTCGTCAGAAGTGACCAGAGCCGCCGCGCACCAGAGGTAATCGGACGTCGAGACGATGGCCCCATCAGCGTGCCATTCATGGACCAGTTGGTAGCGCGCGGTTTGGCGATCCAAGGCTTCGGCATCTAGTCCACCCCAAGACCGAAAGTCGCGTAGGACTCTGGCGTGAAGTTGCTTGGGGTTGGTCGCAGGCGCCTGGCAGGCGCTGATTGTCAGGCCTCCCACGAACAAGCCCAGGCAGAGGAGAGCGAAGCGACGATTGGTAAGACTGGGTTTCATCAGGATGGGGCAGTGAGGTGGGAACGGTGCGCCATGTTGGCATTCGGGGCCCAGGCGTCAACCCCGCCCGCTTTGCTCCCCCTTCACACCAATCTGAACCAGTAGCGAACCGCCACCCGGAGCCAATTGCACGTCGCGCACACCCACCAGCTGGCGGCCCTCATTCTCGAGCCACTGCTTCACCGCGGGCCGGATAACGGACTGCCCGCCCTGGCTATGCTCGCCCTTGCCCGTGATGACTTCTACCAGGCACCTCTGGCCGCTCGACCGAATGCGTAGGAGCTGCTGATGGGTTTGGCGAATTGCCTGGTCGCAGGTCAAGTGGTGCAGGTCAATCGATCGGTCTGGTTCACGGCGATGGGCCATGGATCCACCCTAGCGCGTGGCGGAAAGCAGCTCGACGGCGAAACGCACGGGACTTTCGGGAGGGACCCTACCTGGAATGCCCTCGGACCCGAAGGCCCTGGATGGTGGAAGGAGCATGGAGCGCTGCCCTCCAGGCCGCATTCCGGTGATGCCTTCCAGCAGGCCGGGAACCGGCGGGTTCTGGAGTGAGAAGGTCAGAGGGACTCCACGTTCCCGCGTCGAGTCGACCCGTGTCCCGTCGGGCAACTGCGTCAGCATGTGAACGGTGACCGTGTCCTCCCAGCTGACCCGGTGGCCTTGACCCGTTCGCGTGTCTTCCCATCGTACTCCGCTCTCGGTGACGCCGCGGTCGTACTGAACGTGCACCGGGTCGCCACGAAAGAGGGCGCAACTACTGAGTCCACCTAGCGCCATGACCCAGAAGAGTACGACGTGAAGGATCCTCATGACGAGAGCAGCGCCGCGATGCAGGCCACGTTGACAATGTCTTCTGTTCGACAGCCGCGCGAGAGGTCCATGAACGGATGCTCCAGCCCCTGTACGAGCGGACCCAGAGCCGTGGCGCCCGCCAGTCGCTGAGTGAGCTTGTAGGCGATGTTCCCGGAGTCCAGGTCGGGGAAGACGAGCACGTTGGCTCGGCCTCCCAACGGCGAGCGCGGTGCCTTCGATGCGGCAACATCCGGGACGATTGCGGCGTCCACCTGCAGTTCGCCGTCCAGCGTCAATGTTGGTGCGCGCTGACGCAGGAGTTCGGTGGCCTCACGCATCTTGTCGACCCGCGGGTGCGTGGCCGATCCGTGTGTCGAGAAGGAAAGCAGAGCCAGCCGCGCGGCCTGGCCTGTCAAGCGCCGATGGCTCTCTGCTGACGCGAGTGCGATGTCGACTAGCTGCGCCGCATCTGGATCAGGCACGACTCCGCAGTCCGCGAACGTGTAAACCTCTTCACCCACCAGCATCAAGAAGCATGAGCTGAGTGTCGCGATCCCCTTTGCGAGACCGATGACTTGCAGACCCGCGCGCAGCACGTTTGCGGTGGGGGCTTCACTGCCGGCGACCGCCGCATGACAGTCACCGCTCGCGACCAGCGCTGCCGCAAAATAAAGCGGATCGAGCATCAGTTCGCGGGCCTGTTCTAGGCTCAGGCCCTTGGCTTTGCGCCGCTCGAACAAGCGCTCGGCGAAAGCCTCCTGGTTGGGATGCTTGCCGGGGCGCACACTCTCCACGCCGGAGGGCACGCTCTCCATACCTCGGCACTCCACAAGCACGGGTTGGCAGAGTCCCTCAGAGGCCAAGATAGCTGCCGCCTGGGCCACGCGCGGGTCGGAAGACTCGGGCAGGACCACTCGGCGCTTTAGCTGCCGCGCCTTTTCGTGCAGCTCAAGAATCAGGTTCACTGGGGCGTATCCTGCGTGGCGGGGGGTGTCGCGTCCAGAACGGATTGCGGCACGTCCATGTGCAAACGCAAGAGGGCCAAGCCGTGGGTCTTGCCCTGCGCATCCGTCTTCAATGATGCGGAACCGCCCCCGCCCAGGCTGTCGTCCAACAAGAAATTCAAGACCCACATGTTGTCGGCCTCGTAGCGCGTGACGCTGCCCGGGTTGATGGACTGCAGATGCGCTCCGGCGACCTGTTCGGTGAGTGCATCCTTCAAGAAGGCGTACGCTTCTTGCGATCGAGCCAGGATGCCAGCGTTGGATCCCTCGCCCTTGTCGCCTGAGCGCGCTTGGGCAATCCGTGAGAGCGGGACGGTGGGCATGGCAGACCTGTTAGGAGGTGGGGGAGGAAAAAACACTGACACTGGGTTGGATGCGATCCTTGGTCACGAGCGCCGGCCAGTAGCCGATGATCTCGGTGGCCTTGGGGCGACCGCCAGCGAAGCCCGTCACACCAGGTGGCCCGCTGGTCACAAGTGGAACCAGCTCGGAACCGAATCGATCAATCGCCGCGCGGTCGGGACCCTTCACACCCATGCGTAGAACGATTTCACTCGCTTCGCCAGCTTCTGGAATCGCGATCCCCGCGTGGCATACGTTGGCTCCAACGAACTCGACCATGCGTTGGTCGTCGGGATAGGTGAACCCATCGTAGGCCAGCCGTTCCCAGACGATTTCTGCACAGAGCTGGGCCTTGGCCAGGGCTTGCGGGCCACTGACTGTCAGTTGCCCCACGGACTTCCAGCCGTCCTGGAAACTCATGGACACCTTGTACGTGGGCGTGGCTGGCGTACCGCGCACACCGTCGATGCGCACACGATCGCGTCCCTCATCGCTGATCTGGAAGCTCGTGAAATCCGCCACCACATCAGGCGTCAGATAGGCTGAGGGGTTGCCCATTTCATAGGCCAGTTGGTGGACCACCGTTGAGCGTGTCACCATGCCCCCCGTAGCGCCATGCTTGGTGACGTGAAAGGTCCCGTCCGCGTGGGCTTCGATGATGGGATAGCCCACCATGGCCATGTTCGGCACGGCTTGCCAGTCGGTGAAGTTTCCGCCGCTACATTGGGCTCCACACTCGACGATGTGGCCAGCCACGGTGCCCGCTGCGAGCTGGTCCAAGTCGTCCGGGCCCCAACCGAACTCGTGAATCATGGGGCCAAGAACAAGGCCCGGGTCCGTGCCGCGACCCGTGACAACGATTTGGGCGCCCTGGTCCAGTGCTTCGGCGATGGGGAAGGCGCCCAGATACACGTTGGCACTCGTGACCCTGTCGCGGACGGCGGAGAGGGGCTGTTCAGTATCCATGTTGGTGAACGCCTCTCCTGCGTCCATCAGTTTGTCCAGCTCGCCGTAAATATCATCTCCCTCCACAACGGCGACCTTGACACCCTTGGCTCCGTGCTTGGCGATCACTTCCATCAGCGCGTCCTTGCAGGCATGCGGGTTGACGCCTCCTGCGTTCGCCACCACGCGCACGTTCTTCTCGAGCAGCTCCGGCAACACTCGGTCCACCAAGCGCACGAAGTCCGTGGCGTAACCCTTGCTGGGATCCCGCGACTTGAGCTTCTGCATGATGCTCATGGTCACCTCGGCCAAGTAGTCGAGGGTCAAGTAGTCAAGCGGGCCTTCGCGCAAGAGGCGAATTGGACCCAGGATGGAGTCCCCCCAGAATCCTTGACCGTTGGCGATTCGGACGGGCTTGTCAGGAGACATGAAGAGGGGCAGGGTGGCTTGGGTAGGGGGTGGGCAAGAGCATGACTTCTGGCAGTGTAGTCACCCCGGCGGGGGGGTGAAACTAGCCGGACTCAGCTTGTGCTTGGAACAACGCGGATGTCTGGTCAAGATGGGAGCGCAGCCCTCGTGATCCACCGCTCACCCCCTGACGTGTTCCCATGGCCGACCATCCCTGGCTGAAGAGCTACGATTCTGGCGTCCCCGCCTGCATCGACTTTGATGATCTGACTCTCGACGCGATCTTCAGGAGGACTGCCGAGCGCTTTGCTGAGCGGCCGGCGCTATCGTTCCTGAACTGTGAGATGACCTACTCGGAGTTGTCAGCCGAGGTGGACCGGGCTGCGACGGCGTTCGGCGGCCTGGGTGTTGAACCAGGCACCAGGGTGGCCATTCAGCTTCCCAATTGCCCGCAGGCGGTGATCTCCTTCTTGGCCGTGCTGCGTTGCGGGGGTCAAGTTGTGATGACCAACCCGCTCTACACGCTGCGGGAAATCGAGCACCAATGGGGCGACGCTGGTTGCGCCTTGGCTGTCGTGGCTGATTTCATCTGGGATCAGACGCTGCAGCCTGCGCGTGAGCAACTGGCTCCCAAGCAGTACGTCGTTGCATCGATACCGGAGTACCTGAGGTTTCCTCTCAACCTGCTGGCTCCTCTCAAGCTGCGAAAAGAGAACCCGCCCAAAACCGCCAAGGTGATGCCCGGCCCCGGTGTGCATCTGTTCCGCAAGCTCCTGCGCTCTACCGCTCCCAACCCTCCCTCGCCCAGTGTGGCCATGGATGAAGTGGCCTTGCTGCAGTACACGGGCGGGACCACGGGGCCCTCCAAGGGGGCCATGCTCACGAATCGCAACCTGTCCTGCAACGTGCAGCAGATCGATGCCTGGTTCAGGGGTGTGGAGTACGGCCAGGAAGTGCTTCTCACTTGCCTGCCCTTGTTTCACGTGTTCGGGCTGACCGTCTGCATGGGATGGGGGCTTTGGGCGGGGGCCAAGTTGGTGCTCGTGCCCAATCCGCGCGACTACAAGGGGTTGGCCAAGCACATCACCAAGCACCGCGTGACGCTCTTCCCCGGCGTGCCGGCATTGTTCAATGGCCTGAACAACCTGCCGCAGATTGAGCAGTATGACCTAGGCAGCGTGAAGTCCTGCTTCTCGGGATCGGCCCCGCTGGCGGTCGAAGTGCTCAACCGTTTTGAGAGCCTGACGGGATCCAAGATCGTAGAGGGCTTTGGAATGAGCGAAACCTCGCCCGTGGCCACATGCAACCCGCTCTGGGGCAAGCGCAAGATCGGGTCGGTGGGGATCCCCATCTCCGACACGCAGATCAGGATCGTCTCTGCAGAAGACGACACCCGCGAGGTGGAACAGGGGCAGGAAGGACAGTTGCTCATCCGGGGGCCACAGGTCATGGCCGGCTATTGGGGGCGCGAAGAGGCCAGCCGCGAAGTCTTGATCGACGGTTGGATGCACACCGGAGACCTAGCCGTGGCGGACGAGGACGGATACTTGAGCATCGTCGGCCGCATCAAGGACATGATCAACGTCAACGGCATGAAGGTCTTCCCCGACGAGGTGGATGAAGTGTTGATGTCGCATGAGGGTATCTTGGAGGCAGCGACCATTGGGCTGCCGGACGCCGAGCGTATCGAGCGGGTGAAGTCCTACGTTGTCCTGCAGCCGGGAGCCACCTTGGATGAAGAGGCGGTCAAGGCCTGGTGCACGGAGAACTTGGTGCGCTACAAGGTCCCGCGAGAGGTGGCGTTCCTGGCCGAACTGCCCAAGAGTTCCGTGCTCAAGGTCCTGCGCCGTGAGTTGCGGGACATGGAGGAGAAACGGGGCTCCGCCGACTAGGTTTGTTCGATTCGTGTCCTCGGCCTCCGTTCTTGGGCCCGCCCGACGCCAATGGCAGGCCACTCTGGCCGCCATAGAGCTTGGTCCTGGCGTAGCTGCGATGAGAGTCGAGAAGGGAGTGGACGCGTGTGCTGGGGACTTGGTTCGCATGGGGAGTCCGGCGCCCACATAGATCTTCCTTGCGCACGCTCCCGCGGTTTGAGGAGACTGACGCCCCCCAACAGCTCCGGTCTGTCCAGTCGTCCTCATTGACCCAAGCCATGCGATCCTCCGTTTCCGCCAGCACTCGCCTGCCCTTTGTAGTACTGCTCATTGCTCTAACGGGTTGTTCTGACGGTGTGCCCGCCGCGGGCTCTTTTGTTCCTCGGGTCGTGCCTGTTTACGAACCCTCTGCCAGTGACCTACCGCTTCCCAACGACCTGCTCTTTGCGGGCACGGCGGATCTGACGCTCAACATTCCCGTGCTCGATCCCGAGGACGGCGCCGACCCCCCGGTGGCGATGAACACGCAGGACGGCTGGTCCGTGGGAGCGCCTTTCTCGGTCTCGTTCAGCGGCGCGATCGACGTGACCAGCGCTGTACCGGGCAGCAGCGTGCGCATTTTCGTCGTGTCCACGGACACGACCCTGGCACCTGTGGGGGGCGTGATCACCGGCATCCTTGGGGAATTGGCTGCTTCCAAGTACACGACGGCCCTGTCCGATTGGGACAGCACGGGATCCACAATGGAGATCCGGCCCACCGAGCCGCTAACACCAAGCACAACCTACATGGTGGTGTTGACCGACGGCATCACGGACGCCAGCGGAGCTGCCATCACCACGGACGCGGAATACACGATCGCCAGTTCGACGCCCTTGCTGCCGCCGGATCACCCGATGTTCCCGCTACAGGTCATGGTGCTCTCCATGGAGGGAGCTGCCGAGGGAGCTGGCGTTGACCGTGATTCGATCGCAATGGCCTATCACTTCACGACGCAATCCATCGGGGCCAGCCTGGGCACGATCAGTACGGTCGTCAGCGCTGGAGCGGCCGGCGAGCAGGCCATCATCAACGCACTGTGCGCGAGCGGCTTTATCGATTGTTCGTCCGGCACCCTGCCGGAGATTGGTTCAGCATCGATCAGTGCGCTGACGAACACGGGCGCAGACACCAGCGCCTTGGGAGGGGCTGGCGGCGCAGACTTGTACACTGCGGGCCTGAGCGTGCCCTATTTCTTGACCGCAGCCTCGAATGTCAGCGCCTCGGGTTCCTCATTCGACCCGGCTCCCCTGCGAGAATCCTGGGCAGCCCGGTACCCGTTCATCGGGGACAGCGACACCCACCTCACGAGCTACAACCCACTACCTCACCCGACGGGGACAGAGCAGATTCCCGTCTTGATCAGCGTCCCCAATGTGGGGAGCAGGCCTCCCCAGGGTTGGCCGGTGACGATCTTCGTGCACGGGTTCACGGCCAACCGCCTGAGCCTGGCCGGCGTCGCTGACCGCCTGGCCGCCGCACAACGTGTTGTCGTAGCCATCGATCTTCCATTGCATGGCCTCGGCGTGAGCGATCCATTTTTTTCCGGCTATCTCGACGGCACTGTGCGCGAGAGGACGTTTGGTCTGGACCTGATGGATGAGACCACGGGAGCCGCTGGACCCGATGGTGTAATTGATAGTAGTGGCGCGCACTTTATCAATCTCGCCAATTTGGCCGTTGCGCGGGACAACCTGCGCCAAGGCGTTAGTGACCTCTTGCACTTGAATTCGATTCTCGGGGACCTGGACATCGACGGGGACTTCTCTGGCGACTTGAACACAGCCAACGTCAATTTCGTGGGGCACTCCCTAGGAGCCATTATCGGTGTCAGTTTCCTGAGTCACACTCCGACCCCTATAGCCTCAACTCTGGGCATGCCCGGCGGCGGAATTTCGAAGATGCTCGACGCGTCGTTGAGTTACGGTCCGCCCCTGCGTGCCGGGCTCGCCAGCGTGGGTGTGCTGGCAGGCACCGAGGACTTCGAGTCGTTCCTTTGGGCTTCTCAGACGGTGCTCGATACGGTCGATCCCATTCATCACATCGCTGCCGTCACGGCGCGGTCGACCCCCGTGCATCTAGTCGAGGTCGTGGGCGGCGGCTCCTCCGGTCTACCCGATGATGTGGTTCCAAACTCCGTGCCCAGCGCACCCCTTTCGGGCACCGAGCCCCTAATCGAAATCGGCGGACTGGTGGACTGGACCCGGGCGCTTGTTGATCTGAACGGCGGCACTCTGGGTTTCTCCGGAGGGCCTCCCCTACAGGGAGCGGTTCGGTTCATTGAGGGGACCCACTCATCGCTCGTGTTCCCAGGCGCGACCGTGGATGAGCTGGCCGCCTACCTGGAAATGGGATCGGAGACCGCGACCTTTGCCTGGGACCTCGGCTCGTCGATCACGTTCCCCGACACCACTGTGATCCAGTAGCGGATCTGTACATCTGAGCCCAACCCGGCTCCTCTTCCTCTCCCCCTCGAGTCTCCATGTTCTCCCCCCGCCTGCTTCTGACGACCAGCTTGCTCCTGACTGCCTCCTGTGCGTCTCCCCTGAAGCACTTCTCGGAACCGCTCAGCCAACCAGCGTGGTCCGACAAGGGCAAGGGCACTCAGACATTTGGCGTCTCCACGGGCTGGGCCTTCTACGGAGCCGAAGCTGAGGCCGAGGGCGTCAGCGGCGCGCTGGTGGACCAAGGCGTCCCCGACACCGGTACAGACGACACCGACCTGCGTCCCAACTACGGCGGGGCGGTCAAATACGGGTACTTCGTCACGGACAACCTGGCCTTAGGGTTGTTAGCTGAACTTCGGAACTTCGACGCCGACCCGGTGTCGCCCCTAAGCGCCACCTTGACGACGGAGTCCTTCACCACTCAGCACTACTTGCTTACGTCTCGCTATTTCTTGGAGCCCAAAGGCCACGAGAACAGGTTGCGGCCATTCCTTGGGCTCGATTTGTCCTATGTGCCCGGAGTCGATTTTGGGTCTGTGAGAGTGGACTACCCGGCGTCCACGGGATTCCCATCGGAGTTCGTGGACATCGATGCGGGTTCCTACTGGACTCTGGGGGCCGTGGGCGGGGCCTCCTACCTGCTGCGTGACAATCTCTCCTTCGACATAGGTGCCTTCTACGAGTGGTCGATCACCCCAGGCGAGAAACGCCTAGCGCTGCAGAATCTCGGCGGAGCGGAAGTCGACCTCGAGGTCTGGCCAGAGGGTCTCTTGGTGTTCTTCGGGCTGACCTGGTACTTCTAGCCCGGCCGCGTCCAACCGATCACTCCGTTCGGAGGCGAAGCCAGCTAGAGCCCGTCGCCCGGAATGCGGCACCGCCATTCGCGGCGCTGGCTGGTATCCTGCGGGCATGGTGCACCTCTTCCTGCCCGCGGTTGTTCTTTCCTGCCTCTCCGCTCCTGTCACGGCCGCCCCACAGGAGCCGTTTCGATTCCAAGAGGGGGATCGGGTTTGCCTCTTGGGCGGTGCCATCGCTGAGCGTATGCAGCATGACGGCTGGCTGGAAGTTCGCCTGCAGCAGCACTTGCCCGACCTGGGGCTCTCGTTCCGGAACTTGGGCTTTGGCGGCGACGCCCTGAGTGTTCACCAGCGCACCATGAACTTCGGCAAGGCGCCCACCGACCCCATGGATTTGAATATCCCGGCGCGTCGGTTCGAACCCTGGGACCGCTACCTGACGCAATGCAAAGCAGATGTCGTCCTGGCCTTCTTTGGATACAACGAGTCGTTTGATGGGGAAGCGGGCTTGGAGACGTTCAGGAGTGATTTGAAGGCCTTCATCGACCACGTTCGGGGGCAAACCTACAACGGCCATGGTGCGCCACGCCTCGTACTCCTCGGGTCCATTCCCCAAGAGGATCTCGAGGACCCAAACCTGCCTGACGGCAAGCAGCACAACCGTCGCATCGCCGCCTACGTGGCAGCCATGAGCGCGGTGGCCCACGAAGCTGGCGTCCCCTACGTGGACCTCTTCGAACCCATGCTGGACCGCTACCAACGAGAAGAAACCACGTTGACTATCAATGGCATCCACTTGACGGAACGCGGCAACGACGTCTTGTCGGAGGTCATCGTCGCGGGTCTCTGCGACGACTACCGGGGCCTCCTAGTGGATGGTCCGCAACAAGAGCAACTGCGCGACCTCGTGCGCGAGAAAAACTTGCTTTGGTTCAATCACTATCGCGCTACCGATGGCTTCAACGTCTACGGCGGACGATCGAGGTTGGTCTTCAACAACAGCACAGGTGTGGGTCAGGCGAAGTGGAGCAACTACGAGGTCTTGCAGCGCGAAATGGCGGTCCTCGACGCCATGGCTGGACAACTCGACCAGCGCATCTCGAGCCTGGTGCGCGGCAGCGCTGTTCCTCTGGAGACCATCTTGGCTCCGCCCTTGATCAAGGTGGAGACGAATAAGCCCGGCCCTGAGGACGGTGGCCATTACAGCTTCGTCAGTGGTGAGAAGGCTCTGACGCTCATGACTCCGGCCGATGGCATGCGAGTGCAGTTGTTCGCCTCTGAAGAGCAGTTCCCCGAATTGGTCAACCCGGTGCAGATGGCCTGGGATACTCGCGGGCGGCTGTGGGTGGCGGTCTGGCCCACGTACCCGCACTGGATTCCTGGCGAGCCCATGAGCGACAAGCTGCTCATTCTTGAGGACCTGGATGGGGACGGACGCGCGGACACCTGTGAGGCCTTCGCGGACGACCTGCACAACCCGACAGGTTTTGAGTTCCTGGGGAAGGGGGTTGTTGTCGGAATGGCTCCCGACATCGTCTACCTGGAGGACACCGATGGGGATGACCGCGCAGACCATCGGATTCGGTTGCTTCACGGTCTGAGCTCTGCGGATACACACCACTCCGCGAACAGCTTCGTCTTGGGGCCGGACGGCGCGCTCTACTTCCAAGAGGGCACCTTCCACATGAGCCAGGTGGAGTCCATCTACGGGCCCATCCGCAATCGCAATGGCTGCGTTTGGCGTTTCGATCCACGCACATGGCGGGTGGAACGTTACGTGCCCTACAACTTCGCCAATCCACACGGTCACGTGTTTGACGCCTGGGGCCAGGACTACGTCACCGACGGCACCAGCAACCGCAATTATTACGCCCTGGCGTTCAACGGCTACTTGCCGGAGCCCTTGAAGCAGCCTGGCATCGACACTTTCTTCCCGCAGCGCAGCCGGCCGGCCGCAGCGACAGAGATCCTCTCGAGCGGCCATTTCCCAGAAGGCAACCAAGGCAACTACCTGATCGCCAATGTGATCGGATTCCGGGGCATCTTTCAGTACGAGATCATCGATGACGGCTCGGGTTTTAGTGCCAAGGAAGTCCAGCCCATTGTGTACAGCAGTGACCCCAACTTCCGGCCCACCGATCTGGAGATGGGCCCCGACGGAGCGCTGTACTTCGTGGATTGGCACAACCCGATCATCGGGCACATGCAACACCACCTGCGCGACCCCAGCCGAGATGCAGAACATGGCCGCGTCTACCGTGTGACGTACGAGGGGCGCGAACTCGTTGAACCTGCGGCCATCGCCGGCCAGCCAATTCCTGCGGTGGTGCGCTTGCTCGAGAGCCAGGATGACCGCGTGCGCTACCGGGCGCGCATGGAGTTGGACGGTCGCGATTCGCAAAGGGTTTTGGCGGCCGCTGCTGAGTGGCTCGCGAGCCTTGACGCCTCGGATGGCGACAACGGACACCATCTGTTGGAGGGGCTATGGCTATCCCAGCGCCAGGGGAGCTTGGACCAGGACCTTCTGCGCCGACTCTTGCGTCACGGAGACTACCGAGTGAGAGCAGCGGCCACGCGCGTGTTGCGCTACAGCAACAAGGAGGTTCCGGATCGTCTCGCACTCCTGCAAAGGCAGGCCGACGACGGGCATCCACGCGTGCGCCTGGAGGCGGTCGTTGCGGCGAGTGCCTTCGACGAGGCGCAGGCTGCTCTGATCGCCTTGCGAGTGCTCGAGCAGCCCATGGATCGCTTTCTCGATCACGGCTTGGCTCAGACGATGAGGGCCCTCGAATCGCAGTGGCGCTCCGCCCTCGAGCGGGGCGAGATGTCCTCAGCCGTGAGTCCCGCGGGCGTGGCCTACCTGCTCGACCGCATGGGACCCGAAGTGGTTGCATCCCTGCCCCGTCTGCCCTCCGTGCTGCATGCGATCTTGAGTCGGGGGGGCATGACTTCGGAGCAGAGGCGAGAAGCTGCCGAGGATCTAGCCCGGGAAGAAAACACAACCCTGGCCTCGCAAGTGGTCGGTGCCCTGCTCCGAACGGCCAAGAGCACTGGCGCACATCGTATGCACGTCTTGCACGACCTTGGATCCATGCTGCTGGAGACCGTCCGAGCGGAGCAAGGGCCCACCCGCGAGCAACTGGTCTCACTCGCGGGGATGTCAGACATGCCCGCGCTGAGTGCGGTCGGGTTGGCGGCTCTCATGACTCACGACGGATCTGTGGAAGGCGCCTGGCAGTCGGCTAGCGGTTCGTTTAGCGGACTGCGTTGCGCGCTCCTGGCTACCGGCCACCTGCAAGACCCCGAGCTGCGAGCGGGCTTGTACAAGCACATTCGCCCACTCATGTTCTCCCTCCCGCCAGGGTTGCTCACGGGCTCTGAAGCCTACGCGGGCTCCGGACCGAAAGTGTCCCTGTACCAGCCGAACCCGCCGACTGCGACCCTCGAAGCCTTCGCCGCGGCACCCGTCCTGGAGATCGTTGAGGGCACGACGTTGGCGCTCAACCAAGGCCTGCCGCGCGAGGGGGATGCCTTCGGTTTGAAGTTTGAAGCGTCGCTCTTTGTGCCTGAATCGGGCGAGTACACCTTCTTTGTGAACTCCGATGATGGTTCACGCCTGTTTCTGGACGGCGAGTTGCTCATCAACAATGACGGCTCCCACGGGCCCAAGGAAGAGTCCGGCAAGCGCGTCCTGTCACGTGGGTCGCACCCTCTGATCTTGACCTATTTCGATTCGGGTGGAGGTCACAGCCTGTCGGCCTCGTGGGCAGGTCCGGGTTTCAAGAAGACTGCCCTGCCTGCCAACGTCCTGGCCAGTCCCAGTGGGCCGAGTCTGCGACCAGCTGCGGTCATGGCTATGGCCAACGTGCCTGGGCCGGCGGCCCAGAAGTTCACGGACGGGGCGCGCCTGGTGGTTGAGTCCGGTCTGCTCACGCCCACGGTCGAAATGCTGCGGGCTGTTCCCAAAGACCTGCGGCCAGCAGAGGGCGCACACCAGTTCGTCGCAGCCCTGGCCGCGCACGTTGGCGGTCTGCCCAGCGACGACCGTACGCGGCCCAATGTCATGGCGGCCTTGGAGTTCGGGCGCGAGCTCGCCAACTCCTTGGGTGAAGACGCGGAACAGCTGCGTCAAGACCTCGCGGGCCTCGGTGGTTCGATTTTCTTGGTGCGTACAGTGCCCCATGCCATGGTCTATGACCTTGAGGAATTCTGGGTCCCGGCCGGCGAGCCCGTCGCGCTTCTGTTCCAGAACAACGATGTGATGCCTCACAACCTAGTGCTCACGCGACCAGGTGCGATGCGCAGCGTGGGGGAGGCCGCGGAGCTTCTGTCAGGGGCCGAACAGGGGCAGACCTACGTCCCGGATCACGAGGCCGTGCTTTGGAGTACATCGCTCGTGCTCCCGGGCGAAACCGAGAGACTGGCCTTTGAAGCACCGACGGAACCAGGTGACTACCCATTCCTCTGCACATTCCCGGGCCACTGGCGCGTCATGAACGGCGTCATGCACGTCGTTGGATCGAAGGATCAGGTGCAGGCATCCGTTCGCCGGGCAGTCAGCAGTGAAGGTGCGGCGGCGCGCGAGTTTGTGCGCGACTGGACTGTGGCGGACCTGGATGAAGCCCTGAATTCGGGCTGGCGCAGGGGCCGTTCCAGCGAGCGGGGCGCACGAGTCTTTGATGAGGCGGGCTGCGCCAAGTGTCACGTGATGGGCGGCGCGGGCGGCGTGGGTGGGCCGGATCTGACCGAGATTGGCGGCAAGTTCTTGGGTGCGGAGCTGCTGCAGCAGATTATTGAACCCTCGAACCAGATCCTTGAAGGGCACGGAAACCACTACCTTCAACTGGATGACGGAACGGACGTGATCGGGCGGGTCATTAAGGAGGACGACACGAGCTACGGGATCCTGGAGAATCTGCAGGAACCGGACGTGGTCACGGTCATCGAGAAGGATTGGATCGAGGCCATGCGAGCGGAGACGATTTCTCCCATGCCCACTGGCCTGCTCGTGACTTTTGACCAGGACGAAATCCTCGACCTCCTGCATTACCTGTCGGGCGAGTGATCACCGCAGGCTGAAAGATGACATCCATCCTGCTCACGGGCTTTGGCGCCTTCGAAGGTGTCGACTCCAACCCCAGCGCAGCTCTGGCCAGCCGGTTTGATGGTGACGGTCCCGTGCGCGGGGTGGTCTTGCCGGTGGAGTTCCGAGCGTCCGCCCAGTCGCTCGACGAAGCGCTTGCCGAGCGAGATGACGTCTCCACTATTCTCTGCCTCGGTGTTCACCCTGGAGCGGGGTATCGGCTCGAATGCAGGGCCGGACCCACGCTAGGCCTCGATCGGCCGGACAACTGCGGGGATTGTGGCGATGTGGTCTCCGGCCAAATGGGAGGCGGGCAGGGGGACCTGCGGACGTCAATCGATCTGGATCGCGTACTGGAGTCTCTCTTGGCCGCTGGCATCGACTCAGTTTGCATATCCGAGGACGCTGGGGGCTACGTTTGCGAACGCGTGTATCGCCATGCGCTTGTTCGAGCGGAAGAGCGTGACGCCGAGGCTCTGTTTTTTCACGTTCCACCCCTTGAGCAGATCCAACTCGAGGACCAAGCCCGAGTGTTGCGTTCACTCCTGGGCTGCCTCGGTCAGTAACTCTGGTCCGCGAGTGGACTAGTATCCTCGCTGCCGATGTCTCTGCTGCTCTTACTCTGTTCCTCTACTGCCGCTGTGGCCGGGGCCTCTCCCGTGAATCCACCTTCAGCAGCCGTGCTGGAAGTGCGTTCGGACCCAGCCGAGGAACTGGCCGCCTGGCTGCGCAAGCGGGTCGGCGATCGAGACCTGCAGGCCCTGGATGCCGCTCGCCTGGGCCAACTTCTGAGTTCCGTGACTGAGGAGGCTCATGGAAATGGAGATTGGAAGGGCGCAGCGTCGGCACTGCTCGATGCGACCTATTGGACAACGGATCACGAAAGCGCATCGGTTGGAGACCGACGGCTGCCGTCTCCTCAAGGCAATCAGATGGCCGGTAGCGCCGGCGTGCGCGTTCGACGTGCGGCACGTGCTGCATTTGCTGGACTGCTTGAAGGAAGCCGCGCCGGTGAGATGGTGGCCTGGCTCGAACAGGACGTCATCTTCAAACGCAGCGCGGATACTGCAGCAAGACGGGCGGGCATTGCGTGGATCGTCAACGAGCGGCCTCCATCACTCGTGCCTGTACTCCTGACTGTCGCGCGCGACACGGCCGATCCCCTGCGTCCTGCAGTCTTGGATCTTCTCGTGCGCTGGGAAGACGAGGCCGTCGACCTGTTTCTCGTGAAGCTAGTCAGCAAAAGCTTCGACAAGCGCGCCAAGCGGCACCCCTATTCCCTATTGCTCGATCGGGTTCGGGATGGGAAGACGCCTTTGGGGGAGCGAGCCACGACTCAGTTGGGTCAGCGCCTTCGTGTGATGCTCCTGTCCCAAGATTGGCGCACAGCAGCACGCGCCGTGACCCTGGCCGGTCATCTGGATGCGGGCACGGGGGTGCCGCTGCTACTTGACGCCCTCACCGTCTGGAACCGGCGCAAGGCCGAGGGTCGCGGATCGCGACGTATCCTCTCGAAGGTGACCGACGAGCTCTGCCGAATTTCCGGCCGCTCGGGCATGGGGGGGGATCCGCGCTCATGGAGCACTTGGTGGGTTGCGGTGCAGCAGGGCCAATCCGAACTGCATGTAACCGGTGAAGGCCGTGGGGAGGCGCGTACCAGCGCGGCGTTCTTTGGGCTGACTCCTCGCTCGGATCAAGTGACCTTCATCATCGACAAGTCGGGATCCATGGATGCTGGGTGGGGAACCACCGGCCACAACCGCTATGTCGAAGCGGTCGAGCAGATGACTCGTTTTCTGCAGGCTTCGGGCCCAGCAACGCGCTTCAATGTCATCCTGTTCAGCGACACCCACGAACGTTCCAGTTCTGAGTTGGTCGCCGCGACGCCAGCCAACCTCGCCCGGGCACGGCACTCGCTGCTCTCCCGCGCGCCAAACGGTGGCACTTCCCTGCGCCCCGCTGTGGAGCTGGCCTTGGGAATTGGGCGCGACGGAGAGATGGACCTGGACAGGGTCGAGGCCGACACCGTCGTGATCCTGTGCGACGGGCAGACCATGGGCGGACCAAGCTGGGTCGCGCCCCTATTGGATCGTGTGGGCGAGGCCACTCAAGTGGTGTTTGAGTGCGTGCTGATCGGAAGCCAGGGAGATGGAACCCTCGAGGCTTTGGCGGAACGGACGGGAGGGGAGTTCCTGCGAGTCGATGGCTAGTTCCAGGCCAGCGCGAACACCCAAGCGACGACCACCCAGCACGGAACCAGCAGGGTCAACACGCGTTGCCCCTTGGGACTGAGCCGGTCCGGCAGTCGCAGGCGCCCGACCAACCAACCCAGCAAGAGGCCCACACCCATGCCCAGAACATGGGCCATGACATCGGTCGGGGCTGCGCCCGATTGAGTGTCGCCCATGCCCAGGTATCCGAGCAGGACGGCCGCAGCCAGCAGGGGCGAGAGGCGCCGCATGGACCCCAGCAACAGGCGGTTGCGGCGCACCCACTCGTAGCTCGCCATCAGTCCCAGGCACCCAAACACGGCAGTGGAGGCGCCGATCGAGGCGTGGCTGGGGTCTTGGATGGCTGCATTGAGCAGATTCCCAAGTGTGCCGGCCAAGAGGATTCCCATCCACGTGATGCCCGTCCCCATCGTGTGGGTGGCGAGCAGTGCGAAGCCCCAGCCGAAGGCTAGATTCCCGATCAGATGACCCGCGCCCCCGTGCAATGTGAGGGCCGTCGTCGCGCGCCACCACTCTCCATCCATGACGTCGCCAGCCACGAGCTTGCCGCGGTCCCACCAATTGAGGTGCGCGAGGCCGGCCGTGCTGAGTGGATGGAACAACCCGAGGGCCAGGGCATAGGTCCAAGCAGCACGCCGTCCCTGACCGAGGAAAGGCGGCGCTTCGTGTGGCGGCGGCCAGTCCACGTTCTCGGTTCCGTAGTCTCCTAGCTCCGTTACGGCCTGCTGGGCCAACGGCGAGGGAACCAAGAGCACATGCCAAGGCCCGTCGTTCACCACGCGGTGCGGGATCCCGCGCGCTTGCAATACCAGGGCGTGCTCCCAGCAGGGCTTGCGATCCGGCGAGCGGAAAATGGCGGTCTCGGAATGGTGGGGAGAGTCCAAGGTCTGGAGCTGGCCTCGCGGCCTAGCCGAATCGTAACCCACATTCGGGGCAGCGCGTCGCGCCCTGTGGAAGCGTGCCGAAACATCCCGGGCAGGTATTCTGCTCGGCTTCGAGGTCGATCACCGTAGAAGTCGCGCGTCGTCCCGCGTCGTCTAGTTCTGCATCAGCGCGAGCTCGCAGGGCGCCCATGGCAGCGGGCACATCTTCGCTCGCGACCGCGAGCATGAGCAGCGTGCCTCAGCCACCGCCGCGTTCTCCCTCAGGCCTGAGTAAATTCGATTGAATTCTCTGACTCTTCAGGATCCTCTGCATGCTACGCAAGTCATCCAGCGCCGCTTGCGCGATAACGGTGGGACCAGGCGGAGGGGGGGAGTCAGTCATGCTTGGGCCGTGTGTAGCGTTCGATCAGGCGGCTCTGCAGCAGCATGAAGACAAGAGTCAGCGGGAGAATTCCGAAGACTTTGAAGCTGGTCCAAAAATCCTCACTCTGCGTACGCCAGACCGCTTCGTTGACTCCAGCGAGGAACGCAAAGAACAGGCCGAAGCGCAGGGTGAGCTTGCTCCAACCCTCATCTACCAGATCGAAGGCCTCGGCGAAGACCGTTTTCAGGAACAGGCGCCCCGTCGCGAGGCCGATGAGCAGAATCGAGGCAAAGAGCAGATTCACGATCGTGGGTTTGATCTTGATGAACGTCGAGTCCTGAAGCCAGAGCGTGAGGCCACCCAGGATCAGCACAAAGACCGCGGTGACCAATGGAACGACCGGCCACTTGCGCTCAATGCGGCGTGACGCCAGCAAGGACACGGTGATCGCGACCATGAATACGCCCGTGGCCCAGTAGAGGTCCTTGTACCGCTGAGTCGCAAAGAAGGCTAACAGCGGACCAAATTCGATCAGCAGCTTGCGCAGGGGGCGGGGTGTGTCGGGACCGGATTGAGTCATGGTGTGAACGGTAGATTCGCAGCCCTTCAAGCGCAGATGGCCTCGACTACAATAGCGTCCACGTGATTGAGTACCCCAGACATCCGAGGGAATCAGCCGCAGCGGCCCGACCTGCTCTCCTGCTTGGTTTGGGGCTTTGGATTGCGGGCGGGGCGAGTGGCCAGAGAGTGCCCCAACTCGCCATCAACCGAGCTGTGGACCTCGGCGTCGAGTACCTCGTCGCCCAGCAGCAAATCGACGGGACCTGGAACTATGGCAACGAGCCGCGGGTGGGTTGTACCGCTTTGGTTCTCTACACCCTGCTGTCCTCAGGCGTAGATCCAAGTAGTCAGGCTGTCGAACTCGCCGCAACCCATCTCGAGCACGAGCCCCTGCCGGACCTGACCTACGACTGCGCGTTGATGATCATGGCGTTGTCCGCCCACGATCCCAAACGCCACCGAGACCGGCTTGAAGATCTGGTCGAGCGTCTGGTGAGTTGGGAGGAACGGGGGGGGTGGGGGTACCCTGGAACTCCGGGGGAACACGAAGCCGGCTGGCAGGACCTGTCCAACACCCAGTACGCCGTCATGGGACTCTGGGCAGCGGCCGGGCAAGGCGTGAAAGTCCCGCGCGGGATCTGGGGACCTGTAACCCACGGTCTCGTGCGTTATCTGGCCTCAGACGGAGGCTTCACCTACAAGCAGAAGGGGGGCCAATCGACCGGCTCCATGACCGCTGCGGGAGTCGCGGCCCTGGCCATCTGTCGTGACCAACTCGAGCTTGATCCCGAGCAACGGCGCAAGGACAAGTATGGAGCCCTCGACGCAATCGATGACGGATCGCAATGGCTCGCATCTCATTTTTCCGTGACCCAAAACCCACCCAATCTCCGTAATCATTTGGGTTACTACCTGTACGGTCTTGAACGCGCCGGTGCGCTCACGCCGACGTCAAACTTTGGAGATCACTCCTGGTACGAAGAGGGCGCGCGCAGGTTGGTGGCCGATCAGCACAGTTCGGGAAACTGGCGTTCGACCCTGGGCGGCGGCCTGCCCCAGACGTGCTTTGCCCTGCTCTTTCTGCGTAAGGCCACCGCTCCCAAGACTGGGCTGGCGGCTGCGGGCGGAGCGGGGGGCAGTGAGGTGTCCCACGTGCGCGGCAGCTCACCCGTGCACCTCACCGTCAGCGGGATCCAACCCGCAGCCATGTGGATTTCTGGCTTCTCCCCAGAGATCGTGCATGCCAACGAATGGCCAAGCGAAGTGGGTCAGGGCCTGCGCATTGAGCGTGTGATCTGGTCTGTGGATGGCATCCAGACCCAGCGCATGGAAGGCAATGCCAGCCAGCCGTCCAAGCACGAGCGCTTCGCTTGCCAGCACACCTTTGCGCAACCAGGGGCGCACCGTGTACAGGCCGACGTGCATCTGCTGAACGCTCCCGAGCGCGATGGATCGGGACGCTTGCTGCCTTCGACCATCAGGATTGTTCGCTCGACGGCATTGACCGTCCATGTTCCCGGGCGTTGTCCGGATTGGATGATCCAGAACGCGAGCGATCGTTCGGCCAACCTGTTGGCGGGGGCAGATGTGGACGTTGAGGCTTCTTCTTTCCGACGCTTGCACGGACCCTCCCGAGCCACGGACAACAACCAAGGCACCTATTGGATGGCCAGCGGGGAGGACGAGTTGCCCACCCTCACGATCGAGTTGCCCACCAGCATCTCGGCCAACACGATCGTCATCGGACATGCTCGCCCTGACTCC
>Ga0209992_10000144_pt1 | contig 99223 bp, 88 predicted proteins | sample 2SBtaG_2_FD_182564 | JGI IMG/M metagenome (GOLD analysis project Ga0209992, IMG submission 182564) | Deep subsurface microbial communities from Kolumbo volcano to uncover new lineages of life (NeLLi) - 2SBTROV12_ACTIVE470 metaG (SPAdes)... | ecosystem: Environmental > Aquatic > Marine >... | reverse complement strand
AGTTCTATTTGATGGATTCAAACAGATGTACAAAGAACTAAAAGAAATAAAGGAAAAAATTAAGTAAATGGCAAATCTATTAGCAACTTGTGCGACAAAATTAACGGTAAATGGCACAACTACAGCGCCAGAACATTTGATGGTTTGCGGCAGCGCAAGGTTTGTCAATAGCAGCGCTCATGATATCTACATGGGGACTTCCCATGGCTCTGTAGATATAAGTCTCCAAAGAGCAGCCAGTCAAGATTTTAAGATAAGAACGTATAGCGGCGGAGGATGGAACGACGCCCTTAGAATTTTAGGAACATGTGTTTATGGTTGTACTTGTCTTCAGACTCCTATTCTTTGTGGTACTTCCTGTGTTAAGTCTGCTAAACTTTGTGCTACTAGTTGTCTTTACTCCGGAGGCAATGCAGCTGTATCAGGCGATCTAGATATAGCAGGCGATTTTGAATCTAGTGGAGGGATTACAGCTTTTACGTATCTTTGTTCTCACTCCTCTGTGTGTGGTGCAGACTGTGTTAGGTCTGCTATGCTTTGTTCTACTGCAATTGCAAAAGCAGACACTTGTTTGTATTCTCCTATAATTTGTGCTGGTACTTGTTTTAAAACATACGGTGCAGGCGCAAAGGCTGTATATATAGGCTCAACTGATAACACCGCAACTTTATTATTAGACGGCTCTGATGGAGATTTTTCTGGTTCTGACTATGCATGGATTAGGCATGATAACAGTAAGGTGTTAAAAATTGAAAATGATCAAGCCGCATCTCATATATGCATATGGAATAGATCTAATAACGCTATATGCTTTGGCACCAACAACAGTGGCAGACTTGTAATACATAACGGAGGAGCTGTTCAGGCATGTGGTGTTCTTTGCGCTAATACTAGTATAGTTAGTTGTGGTACATCACAAGGCGTAAAACTTTGTTTGAGTGGATCGACCGGAGACAATGCAAGCCCAAGAGGAGAAGTAGCAAAACACGTAAGATGGAACTACGCCCCTTCTAGTTGTTGGAGATATTGCCCTACTGGTAATAATAGCCAAGATTCACCTGACAGCAACGCTTTCCATGCTGTAGCTGAGTGCAATAGGACTTGCTATGGTATTGACCCTTGGGGCCGCAGATCTTTAATATGGCATAGTTACCAAAACGATACAGCTAGTGACGCTGATGGCGGTTGGACTAAAGGTATATGTAATCTTGATCCAAAAAGATCTTATTTATCTGTTATATATTTGAAAAAACTGGTTGCTGGTAACAACAGCGGTTCGTTTTATCATGGAACAGGTTCTGGAGCAAACGATATAAGAAATATTGACGGAAGCGCTAATACTAATCCTTATTTCATGAGTTCAGGCATATCTAATTTTGAAGAAGGACAATGGTATGTGTCTGTTGGATATATAGTTGGTTGCGATGATACAAGCTCAAGTTATAATGGTGGAGTCTATAGATTGTGTGATGGCACAAAAACAAGAACAAACACCACGTACAGAATGGGCTCTTCTACTTGCCATAGTAATGGGCATAGAGTTTATCTTTACTACTCTGACGGTGGCGATGAAGTTGTGCAATGGTGGGGGCCGGGTTTTTACGAAATGAATGGTATGGAGCCTAGTTTCGGAGAATTATTAAATGGTAATCCTGCTGCTCATAACAAGTCTTCAAATGTTGAAAACACTTTAAAGATACAAAATGTTTGTGCTACTACTTGCATGAAGTCTACATGTATTTGCGCTACTTCAAACATGTTATTTGAGGGTACTCTTTATGCCGTAGGTGGCGCAGGTGGCCACTGGGATACTAATAGGCTTTGTGCGGCGACGTGCGTTGTGACTCCTGTTGTGTTTCCTTCTGGTTGTTTGCAGTTTGATCAAACCGGTACAAGGTCTTGGAAAGTATGCGCTTCCGGCGGTAATCTCAATTTCCATAGTGGAGATGGTTCTGGTACTTTCTACTTTCACTCTCAGGTTTATTCTAATGTCTTTTGTGGTACTAGCTGTGTTCAGACTAATATATTAAGAAATCACTCAGGTAACCCTTATCTTAATGTATATAGTGGTTGTACTGCTCCGGGTGGAATATATCTTCGCGCTTGTGACGGTACGGCAAGGGGTTATGTATATTTTGATGGTACGTCTAACTTTGGTTTATTGAATTGTAGTGGGCAGTGGGGGCTTAGGATAGAAGGGAATCATTCATCCGGTATGATGTGTGCTTACCATCCTCTTTGTGCTCTTACTTGTGTTAAATCTCCTTTACTTTGTGCTGAGACTAGAGTTAGAATAGGGAACGTTGATTTAACTAATTCAAATGATACTCGTTTGAAGCTCTGCGGATCAGGTGACAACTATATGATTTATGGCCCAGCTAATGATAATGGCTGGGGGTACATACAAAGTGTTAATAACGCTAATGGAATGTACTTAGAAACACAGCAAGGTAGGTTTGCCTTTGATACCGGCCACTTATCAGGTTATAATGATGCAGAAATTGATGTAGGAGTTACTAATAATAGATTTAGATGCGCGAACTTTTCTTGTAATATATATGGAAAGTATTTGCATTCCGAAACATTTGTATATGCTGGTAGTTGTATGTGTTCTGCTATTCTTTGCGCTACTGGTTCGATGAAAGCGCCTACAATTTGTAGCACAGGGCATTTGAATTCCCCGCGCTTATGTTTAGCTGGTGATCCGAGTGGTGACATGGCAAATGGTGTTACCTTAGGTCGTACCGGAGGATTGCCTCAAGCTCTTTGGGGAGAAAGCGGCAGCACAACTGGCCGCATAGAAATTGGTCTGCCAACTCTAGATGGAGAAGGCGGTAGCACTCATCATGGAATGGTTCACGTAGCTATTGATGTTTATGAATACAATAATAATAATGCTACTACTATTATTGTTGGTGGGCACAACTGGAATTGCCGATGGTACAACTGTGGAGCTCATATAACAGGTGGCTGTTCAGACAAGAGTATTAAGTTAGCTTATCATTCTTGTGGAGGTACTTCCGACGGTCGATACGTGATACTACTTGGAGAATGTGATAGTACTTGGAGCTACGGCTCGGTTCATGTAAGAAGCATAACAAATGGATTATTCTATTGTAACGCAATGAACATGTGTACTCCTTGGTATCTTAAGCGAGTAACTTGTACTGATAGTTATTATAATTGCGCTAGTACAGACTTGAGAACTAGTTCAAAGAGTATGGCTGGATACCAATGTGCTATGACCTGTCTTCATACTCCTAGGGTTTGCGCTACTACTTGCGTGAAGTCTACTGTACTTTGTTCTACTGGTTGCGCTAGCATTTCTACGGCTGGTGATAATCTAGGTTTAGCAATTGGGGAAGCTTACTCTAATGAGGGAAGCTGGAATACTCAGCTTAACATGATGGGTACTGGCCATTCTATACTAAGGATTAAGAAGTCTTCTGGTGACGCTGCGGACAATGCGCAATGTTTATCCATGTACGTTCACAATAATTATTCCGCTAGAATTAATTCATCAGGCAATATGTTACTTTCGGCTGCTGGCAGTGCAAGATTATGTCTGACTAGTACTTACACCTGTGCCCTTAATAATTTTTACGTTGCTAATATATTAAATATAAATGGTTTGTGTCTTCATAAGCAAGATAGCCACTTACTAAATTATAAGAGTGCTCACGGAACCGTCGCTGGTATAAGATTTCAGACATCCGATACTACTATTCAAGGCTACACATACGCTGATAGTAAACACATGGGCTTCCTTGATGCAGATGGGCAATGGACTTATTTTGCAAAATGCGATACTTGTCATGACTGGAGAATAAATAATAATCGACAAATGGCGCTTTTTTCAGCGTGCCTTTGTCATTGCTCTAAGATTGAAGCTGCTACTTTATGTGCTCCTACTTGCGTTCAAAGTCCTGTTGTTTGTGGCACTAGTTTTATGAATAGTGGCAAGTTCTGTTCTGGATCTTCTTACCTTTGTAGTAACTGTCTGTCCATGGCTGGCACTATAAAATCAACAAATTGTATATGCGCATCTCAGCATATGTGCGCTAGTCATTTTTATGGCGATGGTTCTAACTTAACTGGTATTAGTGCTGGCTGCACTGAGTCAAGTGGTTGTGTTAACCAAGGTTTTGGATCCTGCTCTTTTAAATGTAAAGTGGCTAACGCTAAGTGTAACACGGCTTTTGGGTACCAAGCTTTGTGTTGTGCTGCGGGCTGCCAAAATACTGCTGTTGGCCATAAGGCATTGTCAGTGTTTAGAGGGAATCGTAATACCGCTATAGGATCTCATTCCATGCAGGGTGTAGTTGGCTGTTGTTGTAATAATTGTCCGGGGGATTGCAATACTAGTGTGGGTGATTCGACGCTTTGCGTTCTAACAACTGGCAAAAAAAATCTGGCTCTGGGGAACAACGCAGGAGCGTGTTTGTGCACCGGATGTTGCAATATTTTCGTTGGATCTGCAGCAGGATTCGGTTTTACAACTGGTCATATGAACACGGCTGTGGGGAGAATTGCTGGAGGTTCTGCTCAAGCTACTGGGTCTTGTAATACTTTTTTAGGGGCGTGCGCAGGCGGGCATATCACCAGCGGGTCTAACAATATTTTGATCGGATATTGCGCCGGGATGGAGACCGTTATTGACACAGAATCTAACTGCATGATTATTGGTAATAGCAGTATGCAAAACGGTCGCATATGTGTAAACTGTTTTACTTTTTCTGGTACCGTAGCCAAATCATCAGGATCATTTAGGATTGTGCACCCAGATCCTGCAAAATCAGCAACAAAAGATTTATGGCATTCATTTGTCGAGTCTCCAAACGAAGGAGACAATATATATAGATGGCAAGTAGAAACAACAAATTGTACTAATACAATAATTTTACCAGATTATTACAGACATTTGAACAAAGACGATATGGTTTGGGTATCTCCGTACAAAAATTTTGGATCTGCTTATGGAGAAGTCACTGCTGATCAATGTTGTTTAGTTATCTGTTCTAATTTTGATGGGTGTTATAATGTCTTGTTGATCGGTACAAGAAAAGACCCGGCGGCTGTAAACGCATGGGCGGGAACTTCTAGGGATATTAATGGAGATTCTCCTTTTGTGAAATCTTCAGTAGAATACGAAGGAGAAGAAAACGAAGAAGGTAATAGGAGTGTTTCTTCCCATACGTTAGTTAGGAATATGTCGGATTATCAAGCACTTAATGGCGACTAGGCAAAAATATTTTTTAGTCTAAATCACAAGATAATAATATAACTATTTGTGAATGACAAGAATATTATCTTCCATGTAGAAGGCGGAATCGGTAAGAATATCATGGCAACTGCGGTTGCCGCGGCTATCAAAAAGAAGTACCCAGACAGAGATATTATCACTATTGGCTCATGGCCAGCTATTTGGTTTAACAACCCAAATGTTGAAAGATTTTATCAATTAGGTAATACCCCTTACATTTTCGAAGATTATATTAGAGATAAAGATACTCTAATTATGAAACAAGAGCCATACCACCACCATGGCTACATTAATAAAAAAGTTCATTGTATTCAAGCTTGGTGCGAGCTTTTAGGGGTTGATTATAGTGGAGAAAAACCTGAAATTTACTTAACTCATTCAGAATCCGAACAGGCTAGGATGCAATTTGGTTCTTCAGATAAGCCAATTTTTTTAATTCAAACTAACGGCGGGGCTATGACTGCGGACAGAGCTCCTATGTCTTGGGTAAGGGATGCACCGTTGCCAAATGTCTTAAAAATGATTGAGCCGTTTTTTGAAAATTATAATCTAGTTCAAATAAGGACTGAACATCAACCCGGTTTTGAGAATATGTCTTGGGTTTCAAGCCCAAATGTTAGAGAATTAATAGCATTAATAAAATGGTCTAGTAAAAGATTATTTATTGATAGTTTTGCTCAGCATGCAGCTATGGCTTTAGGCAAAAAATCTACTGTATTATGGCCAATGGATAATGTTAAAGCTTTAGGTTATGAGCATTTTCATGATAATATAGTAAGTAATGTAACATTAAAGAAAACTCATTTAATTGATAGCTATTTAGGAGATTTAGATATATCTGGTCAACCTCACATGTGCCCATTTAAAGATGATAATATTTTTGATATAGATAAAGTTGTTAAAAGCTTAAAAAGGCAAAAAGATACTAAATTCCCTAAAAGTCTAATGAGTATGGCTCCTCCACCTCAACAACAAGGATGTGGCCCGGGGCAACCTTGCCCTCCACAAGGGATGCCACCACAAGGGATGCCTCCTCAACAGGGCTTGTTTGGCGGTCAACCACAAGGCATACCAATGCCTCAACAACAACAGCCGGTACTTCAGCCAGAGGTTCTCGAGGCTACATAGAATGTGTAATAATAAAAAGAAAAGGATTTTAAGATAAAATGGCTATAGAATATACATTTAGTAGAGTTAATCCTCTTTGCACAAGCGATACAGATGGCTCTAACGAAAAAACAACAAAGGTAGAGTTCACTTTAAAAGGCGAAGAAACAGTAAATGGGGTAACTTACGAAGCTTATGCTAACCATGACATAAATCTTTCTGGTGACGCTAGCGTTGCTCCGTCTGCACTTGATTTGGATGCCCTGCTTAATGGATTCGTATCAGACAATAACGTTAAAGATGTAATTCAGGAAAACATTTCTGGACAACAGGAAGTGCCTCATGAATGGACAGGAGTCTTAAGTCCTCCTAGCGTTTCTTAACTTAAAAGGTTTATAAAATGGCAATAGAATATACATTTTCAAGAATAGAAGCTAAATGCGTCTGTAAGGCAGGAGATCCTGACGAAGGAAAAATCTGCGAAGTAGTAGTAGGTATGTCGGCTACAGACGGTGATTATAGCGCTTATATAGACACAACAGTGCAGTTAACTGGAGTAGAAAGGGTAGCAGGAGAAGACTTAGATTTATCTTCTATATGTAATGGAGCTGCTGACTTTGGAGATTGGAAAACTAACTTAGCTGGTCAAATTGATGCGCAAAAAGACGCACCTGATTTGTATACTGGAGTATTAACTGCTCCATCAGTAAGTTAATTTTTTTTGATTTTTTTATCGTTTCTTTGTATGACTTTGTGATATGAGTGAAGAAAACGTAATCGATACCCCAACTGTTGAAGATGCAGCCCCTCAAGAGGCGTCTGCGCAGACGCCAACACCAGAGCAGGCGCTTAATACGCTTGCTGCTGCTGCTCGTCAAGCAAGATTGACATACGAAGAGCATGCCGCTGTTGATGGTTGCGCTAGAGTCCTAGCTGAGCTAGTACAAGGCTCTCAGGCTTAATTTAGGAGCTGTTGTTCACAACAAGGGTATGTTCCGATATCAAGGGTAACCTTCTTTTAGGTTGCCCTTTTTTCTTTTATTAGTGTAATATTTACAGATGAAAGTAGTTGACATAGCTGACGAGCTTTATAGAGAAATAGGCGAGCCGTCTACTTATTCCATAGCTTCTATTTCTTATTGGGTTAGGTCTAATATTGGCAGATTAAATAATCATATTAATACTTTTTTTGAAGTAGATTCTTCTTCGTACGAAATAACCCAAAAAATAGACGAAAAAAACGATAATACATTAGTTACAAAAGAAATAACTTTTGATGAGGCTTCTGTTCTCAAAAAGATGTTTTTAATTCATTACTATGATAGAGAAATAAGAACAAATATAACTAGTGCAAATGATGATACTATTATTCAGGTTACTGACCAAGGCTCAACAGTAAGAAAAATTAATAAAAATGAAGTTGTTAGATCTTTAACTACTCTTAAAAAACAAGAGTATCAAGAAATGAAGGATCTTATTAGTGATTACAGAAGAGCCCAACTTAAGCCTAGACAAGTTGTCGGAGACGACACTATTAAGGGGCACCATGGGGGAGATGATAAGTTCATAAGAACTCAAGTATATACATATAACTAATGCCTAGTCTTATATCAGATGCAGAGAAACAAAAACTTACCGGAATCTTTACTGACATATTCGATACTTTTAAAAGGGAAATTGTCGTACACAAAGAGCCGCGTAAGGTAATTTCTCAGGTCAATACTGCTTCTCTATTCGGGTATGGCGATCCTGCTAGTTCTGTAAATTATACCTACGAGCCTGTTTCTGGAATTTATAGCGCCACGATAAGGTACGACATGAACCAAGAGACGGAGAGGCTAGCTGATATCCCACAAAACATATCAGTAGGAAACGTTTACATAAAAGTACAGGAAAACGCTAGGAATTATATAGACAAAGGCAAAACAGAAAAAATCACTTTTGATAATAAATCGTTTAAAATCGTTTCTGAAGACGCAAATAGGAGTTTCCTTGATAGTAAGTTTTTTGTATATAGATTGGAGGCTACAAAATAATGGCTGTAGTTACTTTAAAACAGTTTCTAAAAAAAGATTTTCTAGAAAAGGCTGTTAGGAATTCTGCGGCCGTAGCTTCTCAGGCAGACACTATATTGCGAAAAAGAGTAGGAGGTCTAAAAGGAGTAGCTTTAAGAGAGTTTGATAGCCACGTAGTAACTAAAGAAATAGCTCAAGGCCCAGACGGAATCAATTTATCAAACACTCTAAGCGGAGAAGGTAATTTATTTAGTTTTATAGGATTCAATAAGTCTTCAGATCCATTGCTGCCTGTTAGGGAAATATTGAAATCTAGCCTTACTCTTACAGGAAGACAGAAAAAAAACAGGGGACCTAAAGGTGCAGTTACCGGCTTTAGATATGAGCTTAGCTTTCCTACTTTTGCTGCTTTTGATTTAGTATCTAGAATGCCTTGGGAAAGTGGTAATAGTTGGGTAGAGGGAATAGAGAAAGGCATCTCCGGATATAGTAATTATATGTATTTTAAATTTGGAGAAGGAAAAGAATCATTAACAGCTAAATCTAGATCTGGAAAAGCAATACAGTTAAAGAAAAAAATAAATAGTGGGATTTTTAGAACTACTCCTTATATAACTGAAATATTAAGTAACTACAGAAGGAGGTTAGAAAGCTAATGAAGGTACAGTTCGAAAACAAAGTAATGAGTAGCCTTTTAATGTTCGTGGACCACGAAGTAACTCAAAAAGGTGAAGCTTTTACTAATACAAAAAGTAATTTTTTTAAAATAGATAGCCTATTTAAAGACTATCATGTCTATGCCGCTCCATTCAAGCAAATGGTATCCGACGTAAGCGTTACAGGGGGCTCTGCTCCTACGGTAATGACTGGTATATATGTAGATGGAGATGGTCCGCTCGAAGTAGGAAATAGTGGATTTGATTCTATAAATTTTATGCAAGGTCAGCTTTATTTCAAAGGAGAAACAGATCCTATGGCTGGCAAAACAATAAGCGGAAATTACTCAATAAAAGATTTTAATGTTTTCTTAACAAGCATGCCAGAAGAACAGTTACTTTTTGAGACTAAACTGACACTTAACCCAAAGACAAGCGACATAAACGTGACTACTGGGGTAGACTCAAGCACTCAGACTTACCCGGCTGTTTTCATAAAAGACAATGGAGGAAGAAATGAGGAGTTCGCTTTTGGCGGCATGGATGATACTATAATAAATGCTAGAGCTATAGTATTAGGTGATTCTATGTTTTCATTAGACGCAGTATGCGGGATCTTAAAAGATACAGTTAGAACAAACATGCCAATATTAGATCAATCCGATTTAAATTTAAATGCTCTAGGCGCATTTACAGGTGTAAATTATAGCTATACAGGTTCGGCTACAGGAAATTATTGTCATATAGACAGGGTAACGGTATCGAAAAACATATCAAATAGGGGAGATTTTAATAACTTAAACCCTAATGTTTTTTCGGCGTTCGTGGATTTTGAGCTGCATAGTCATCGCTATCCAAGGCAATGAATGTGGATCAGAAAATATTTCTCTAGATACCTTTAGAGATGTAATTAAAACTAAAGAGTAAGGAGATTTTTATATTATGGCAATACAATACGCAGGAACAAAAGAAAGCGCGACTGGATCACGCAGAAGAATCATTTACCAGAGCGAGGCTCTGTATGCTGGAAGCACTAATGTTCAGAGGGTTCAAAGCATAAACTACGGTTTTACTGTACCCAGAACTGACGTTAACCAATATGGCCAGTTAGGACAGATAGAAAGAATTATTACAGAGGTTCCAACTGTCAACATGGACTTTACTTATCATTTGGCAGGCAGAACTAACGAAATTGCTATGCTAGGAACTGGCGCTCAGGGCTTTGGGGTACTAAAAGAAGTCAATGACTCTGGAAGCAGCAAGTACGAACAAACTTTTGCTATAGGCCTTTCTGACGAAGGTATAGATTATAATAACAATAATAATACAGGTGGCTCTACTCAAATTATTATACCAAAAGGCCACATATCTTCGTATTCTTGGACAGGTGCTGTGGGAGACGTACCTAACTCAACAGTTAATATAGAATCAACCCAAATGAAAGTCGGTTCCCAGAGTAACGTCGCAGTTCCTGCAACTAGTTCATCTGACCCCACTGTTCTTAGACCCGGCAACGTTACGTTTCACTCAAACGTAACCAACCCTAATAAAACAGGATTAGCCAGTGGCCAAGTAAGTGCAGGCGGTGTTTCGGGCGGAGGCGACTTACCAGTTATGGGCTTTAACAATATACACGTTCAAAGCTTTACAGTGTCCATGGATGTTCCTCGTGAATCTATCCAGAGATTGGGCGATAGATACGAGTACGCTCGAGTCATTACTTTCCCTATTCAAGCAACTATGTCTGTTGAGGCTATCGTGTCTGCTCAGGCAGCAAGTGATTTATCTGATATCGTTGGTTCAACTGACATTGGAGCTGGCGGAGCGGCACCTGACCCCGGATATGACATTGACATAAAACTTGATCAAGGCAAAAACTCAGCAGGAGTAGCAGCCGGTGTTGATGGAATGAGACTAAGATTTAAAAACGCTAAGATAGAGGGACACTCTATTAGTTCTAGCATCGGAGCGAACAAATCCATCACCCTCGATTATGCAGTCCAGCTAGATGGTGGCGGAAAATTGTATAGTAGCTCTGAGACTTCCGCAGGATTCTTCTTGGGCTCTGCTTCAGGAGGAGCTTGATACGCTAATTAATCATCCTTTTCTTTTTAGATCCCCGCTCTTTGAGTGGGGATTTTTTTTGTTTTTTTTAAAAAAATTTTTATAACTTGTTAAGGTAAAAGGTTTATGAGCGAGGAAAAAACAGAGCTTAAAGATATCATATCTTTCCAAGTCCACAGGAATATAGTTAACCTATATAAAAAATATTTCGAAATCACCGAAGATTTACTAAGAGAACATAAGCTCTATAAAGACAGGATCAAAAAAAGTTCTCTTGACGATGCTAACGCAATAGATGATCTGGACTACTTCACGGAAGACCGATTCACCCAAACAAGAAAAAAGATTTTAGATGCGGGAAATGACGCAGCTAGGGAAATAGACAAAACTTTAGAATTTGTCACTGTAATTTTAAAAGAAAAATAATATGTCCGAAGAAAAAGAAAAACCACCGATCAACACAAAGAAATGGCTATACGCTTTTCCGTTAAAAAGAAAGTCTCAAACTGAAGTAGAAGAGACAAGAGAAGAAAACGGAGAAGAAGTAGTCGTAAAAAAGAAGAAAGACATAACAGAAACAGTCGAGGTGTACCTTAAAAGGCCAACAAGAAAAATGTACGACGACTGTAATCTTTTTTATTCTGTTGAAATATCGAAAGGAGTTAAGCTCGGAATGATGACTCGAGCTATGATAGCTAAGAGATATAAAAATGACGGCGGCGGGCTAAGCAAGGAAGAACAAGAAGATTTTGGCAGAAAATATAATGACTTGATGCTAAAAGAAAGGGAGTTTCAAATTGTTCAATTGAATTTACAAGAAGACGAAACCCTATCCTTGGAAGAGAGGCAAGACAAGCTTAAAAAATTAGTAGAAGAAATAGAAGAGATTAAAGCCGACATGGAAAAATACGAGGTCGCTGCTGAGAGTCTATACGAACACACAGCTGAAGCCAGAGCAGCAAGAAGAACGAACATGTGGTGGCTATTCTTTTTAACTTATATAAAGTTTAAGAATGACCAAAAAGGCGGCATAGACGATTTCACTCCTTTTTTTGAAGGAAAGACCTTTGATAAGAAATCAGAGTTTTACGAAAAATTAGAAGAGACTATTGCCGAAACGGACAACGAGTTCGGGTCTGATCTAATAGAAAGAGCTAGTTATATTTTAGCTGCTTGGAACGGCGGAAACGCAAAGACTTACGAAGACTTTAAAAGGGTTGATGATTCTTTAGAGTTTATTAAAGAAGAAGTAAGGAAAGACGAAACTCTTCAGGAAGTCTATGACGAAAAAATAAAGCAACTAGCTGGCTTAGAGGTAGAGTTTCAGCAAGAAGTCAACGAAGAACAAAAAGAAACAGAAGAGCCACAACCCCAAGAGCCTGAGGACGAACCAAAAGAAGAGCCTAAGGTAGATGAGGGATAAACTTAAAAATTCTTATTCTGAGTGCAAAAAACTATATAGGGACATAATCTTTGGTTATTCTGAAGTCAGACTTGAGTCTGTTGAGAATAAAGTTTTCGTCAAACACCTTGACGAAATGGATTCTAACACTACTGATAGAGAGTACGAGGACTACCTACATGAAGCTCAAGAAAGCGGGCTTAAAAACGAAAAAGACGCTTTAGACTTCATGATAGAAGAAGGGTTATGGAGCTGGGAGCAAGAACAAAATCTTGAAAGCTTAAAAGAAGAATTATCAACTTTAGAAGCTACTAAAAAAAAATTAATAGTAAAAGTCCAACAAAAACCAATCGAAAAAAGAATAAAACCTATAAAACAAGAAGTTTATTTATTAAGTCAGGAAAGAAATGATAGTATAGGTCTGACAGCAGAAGGGTTCGCTTCTAAAAAAATAAATGAATTTATGGTATATAAAGCTTTTTACAAAGATAAGGAATTAAAAGAGTTATTATATACAGAAGAAGAGTTTGATGTATTAAGTAATACTGATTTAGCAGAAATAATGAATTGTTTTGCTGATACTTACGCTATATTCAATGATGATCAAGTAAAGTTAATCTCTGTTTGCCCTTTTTTTATGAATAATTTCTCTCTTTGTGGGGATGATGCTTATGCATATTTTGGCAAGCCTATAATTGAGCTCACTAATTTTCAAATATCTTTACTTAACACAGCAAAATATACTAAATCCCTAATGGGTAACTCAAAATCTCCCCCCGAAGAATACTACAAAGCACCTAAATCTCTTTTTGAGTGGTATGAATTAAATGATAAAAGTAGGCAAGTAAAAGACGGACTCAACCAAAAAGGCGAAGCTGGTGCTTCAACAGTAGTAGGAGCAACAAAACAAGAGCTAGGCGCAGTAGCTCAAGACGGAGAGGAGGTTATTGACTTAAACAAATTAGCCAAAGAAAAGGGAGAAATAAGTTTTGAAGATTTAATGGATCTGCATGGGTTATAGTAAGTTATTTTAGTGTAATTAATAAAAATTACGGTGTAAGGTACTATGGCAAGCAGCAAAATTAATATTGATCTTGTGTTAAACGCTAAGGGTTTTAGGCCTCTTGGTAGAATAAATGGTCAACTCGGGGAGTTTGAGAAGTCTCTTGACGCTTCTAACGCTCGTGTTTTGGCTTTCGGCGCTTCAGCGGGAGCAATTCTTGCCGTCAGAAAAGCGCTTACTGCTACAGTAAAAGCTGCAATTGAAGTAGAAAAAAGCCTAAAAGATATCAATGTAATACTTCAAGCCACATCTGTTAACCTTAAGAAATTTGGCTCTGATCTTTTCGATATAGCTTCTCAGACTGGACAAAGTTTTCAAGTAGCTGCTCAAGCTGCTGCAGAGCTAGCAAGACAAGGTCTAGGCACTGAAGAGACTTTAAAAAGAACCAGAGATGCTCTTATATTAGCTAGATTATCTGGTATGGGCGCAGCTGAAGCTGTAAACTCGTTAACTGCGGCTATAAACACTTTTAATAAAGCTGGGCTAGATAGCACGACTATAATCAATAAACTTGCTAACGTAGACGCTGCTTTTGCTGTTAGCTCAGATGACCTAGCTAAAGCCTTAGGTCGTGTAGGTTCCTCAGCTAAAGGCGCAGGAGTAAGCCTAGACGAACTTCTAGCTATAGTAACAACAGTCCAACAAAAGACAGCTAGGGGTGGAGCGGTAATAGGAAACAGCTTTAAAACTATTTTCACTAGGATACAAAGGCCAAGAGTAATAAAAGAACTTGAGAACTTAGGCGTAGCAGTTAGAGACGTTCAGGGTGATGTATTGCCAGCCATTAAAGTACTAAATAACTTAGCTAAACAATTTGATAATTTAAGCCAGTCTCAAAGGTCGCAAATATCAGAGCTCGTTGGTGGTGTGTTCCAAGTTAACATACTTAAAGCTGCAATGAGCGACTTAAGTAAAGAAACCAGTATATACAATAGAGCTTTAGGAATATCTTTGGGCTCTAGCGATCAAGCTATAAAAAGGAATGAAGAGTTAAATAAGACTCTAGCTGCTCAGTTCAATAGAACAGTAAACACATTCAAAGAAGGAGCGGCAGAGTTAGGTCAGCTAACATTTGGTCCAGCTTTAGAAAGGCTTTTTGGCATCGTAGAGGGTTTTGAAAAATTAGGAGAAACTGACGGAGGTAAGATTGGCGGAGCAATAGCTAAAAGTATTTTTGAAGGTATAGGTAATTTCATAGCAGGCCCCGGTTTGCTAATCATAGGCTTCACTCTATTTAAAACGTTTTCTCAACTAGGTAAGTTTGCAGCAGATGCTTTCAAGACTTTAACAGGACTTAATAAAAATTTCCAAACTCAACTCAACTTACAAAAACAAATTTTCAATGTCCTAGAAGAAAATCCTGACTTAATGAGGAGGATTAAAGATGGGGCTATATCGGTAGAAGACGCACACAGAGAAATATTCAGCCAAATAAGTAAAAACACTGACGCTCTAGAAGAACAACTTAGAATGTCCCAAAGACTAGCTCAAGGATTATCTGGTTCGGGAGTTGGGTTCAGTCCTGATTTCGGAGCTTTCACAGGAGGTTCTAAACCAAGATTTGGAGCTTCTGGTGGGTACGCTCCTAACTTTGCTGACGAAGTCGGGGGTATGATGGCCTCCGGTTACTCTAGGTCACAAATCAGAAACCCAAAAGTAAAAAGGCAAAAAGTACACGACGGCAGAGGCGGTTCATTTAACGCTACTATAAATGGATATGAAGACGTTATAAACACAAGAAATTCTATGGGTAGAAAAGCTACCTTTGTGGTTCCGCCTAGAAATACAGATGCTTACAAAGAGTATATGTCTTCTTTAAGCGGAGGATTTGTACCTAACTTTGCTGGCGTGTCGCTAGCTCCTTTCATAAGGAAATCCAAACTCGGAAAGGAAGACTTACTAAAGCGAATAGAGTCAGGCGTAGCAAGCGGAGAAATGTCGGCAAACGTACTTAATGCTGGAAGACCTGATTTGGGTCTTTCTGAAGACGACCTTAACGCAGCAAGAATAAGAGGTAAGAAAATTAAAGACCAAGGGTTAGTTGACTTAAGAAACAAAAAACTCAAAGGGGATGCGGTTACGGGCCAAGGAGCTAACGTAAACACAAAAGAAAAAGCAGCAGGCATTAGGGTTTACGACGCAAAGAATCAAATTGGAGCTTTAGGTTTATATGGAACAAGTACAGACAGAGGCTATATAGAGACGAGCTCAAAGGAAATAACATTTGGAGGGAAAAAATTAAGTAAACAACAGCTGGAAGGCTTTTACGACAGAGTTGGATTTAAAAATGTTCAATTTAGATCTCTTGGAAATAATTTAGACGATAACGACAGAAAAGGTTGGTTCAGTCAGGAAGTTAGATCTCAATTCTCCCAACCTATGCAAGATTTAGCTAATGCTTTTAGTAAAAAATTATTAAAAAACAAAGCTATATCTGCTAATATATCAGGTAATGGGAGACCGTTGTTTTCTGTTAGCGCAGAAGGCAACATATTTGAAACTGTAGCAAACGCATTAACTTCAGGATCATCACCAGCTTTCGAAGACGCTTTGGGCGCAGACGAACAACAAACTTGGGATTTTTCAGGAGGAGGCAAAGACTTCATGGACTATTTCGACTTTAACAATAAGTTGAAAAAAGCAGACGCCAAAAGGACACTAACCGATTCAGCCACAGGCTCTATAGTTAAAAAAATATACTCTACACCCGCTAGTGCATTTGGCCAAGATTCTAAAGGTTATATTACTGACATTAAACAAGCTATCGCTGGAGCTAGATCTTCAGGCTTTATACCAAATTTTAATGCGCTGCACGAAGCCGTTAGAAGAGAAAGAGACGCAGGCGTTCCTTCAGGAAGAATTAGATTAGGCCAAAGTGATAGATTAAGAAACTCAGCTAACCCGGCTGGTTTAGGTATTTACAATACTAGAGACGAACCTATGGGTTTAAGTCAGGGGATTAATAATAGCATAGCCGCCGGTGTTGACCCGAAAAGACAAGGTAGAGCTGCTGGGTATGTACCTAACTTTAGCGATAATTTACCTGCTGTTAGACCAGCATTTGACTTAGACACATTAGAAACAAGTCTAGTTAATACATTTACTAGAGCCTTCAAAGAGGGGGAAAAAGCATTTAGCGAAAAATTCTTTAAGAGCGCTCAAAGAGCAGGAGAGAAATATGCCGGACACGATCCGGGGCTTGCTTCGGGCTCTGGAGGAGGAAGAGGTGGAAAATTTGGAGGAGCCACTATCGTTGACGTACCTGAAAACAAACCTAAATTATTAACAGGGCCGGGAAGCGGTAGCGGAGGGAAAGATTCTTCTACGAACAGAAACACTAGAGCAGTAAAAGAAAACACCAATAGCGCAATGAAGACTATTCTCATTATGGGTTTAGTTGAGCAGGCTGCATCTGGATTAAATAATGCTGTTAGCGAAAGCAACACAGTGGCTAAATCTCTTACCAATAGTATAGCTACTTTAGTCGGGGTGGGTGTTGCTTTGCGATATGCAATGGGTGAATTTAATCAATCTAGAGGCATAACTGCATCAAGGGGCACAGATGAATTTAACTCGCAATTAGGTAGAGCTAGAAGAAGAAGAATGGGAGGGGCTCCAATTTTGATGGATCGACTCGGTAGAAGAATGCAAGGACGAAACAGAGCTTTCGTTAATAACCGAGATGGGGGTCCATTTTTCGGACCAGCTGGGTCTCGGCGTAGAAGAGCGGCTGGCTTCGTTCGTGGAGGCGCAGGACGAGCAGTAGCGGGCGCTGGACGTTTTCTTGGAGGTGCAGGACCAGCAAAGATCGGCGGAGGACTTTTAGCTGCTGGAGCGTTAGGTAAAGTTTTAGGCGACTTATTTTCTGAGTCTGATCTTGATGCAACTTTTAAAGAGGCTAGGCTAGCAGCCAAAGAATTTGAAAAAGTAAGAGAAGCTACAGAGAAAAACATAGGAGCTTTAGATAAATTCAGTAACGCAACTCAAAACGTTACAGACGTATTCAATAACGCCAACTCAACAGTAACGGAGATGCTAAACGCCACTAAAGCGGTTGAAAAGGAATTAGCTAAACTCCCAGCAAAATATCAAAAACAATTAGCTGGAGTGATAAATCCCAAAATTATTGGAGGTATGATACAACAGTTTCAGCAGCAAGAAAGAGACTTAGCGGACGCAGCCCAAAAACGTAAGTTTGCAGCAGATACTGTCAGAGGAGGCAGGGATGCAGGATTCGCAGAATTTTTCTCTTCTCCTCTGCAGAGCATATTAAATAAAACTGCGGGCAACGATATATTAGGCAGAAGTGAAGAGGACCTTAAAGTTATTAGTCAAGACTTAAAAAGAGTAGGTTCAGACTTTGTTCAAGCTAGTATAACTAGACAAGGTATAGATTCGTTCAGAGATGACGGAAGCCTTTCTAAAGATCTTAAGGACTTAGCTCGAATCGACGAAAATAACGTAGACGCTCGAGTTAAAAAAGCAGGAGAGCTTTTAAATTTAGATCCTGAAAAAGATGCAAAAGCATTCGCAAGCTTAAGAAATATTTTTCAAGAAGGAGGCTTTGTTGCTGAGCAATTTATAAGAGGTTTATCAAAATCAGCGCTTGAGACTCAACAGACTCTAAAAATAAGAGAAAAAATGAGGCCAGAATTAGAAGCTTTTGCTAAAGCCAATAGAGAAGCTACTATGAGGGTCAATAGAATGAAGAGGACTATGGAGTCAGAGCTGAAGACGAGAAAAGCTGTGATGGAGATAACGTCTAAGGCCGCAAAGGCATTCTTAACAGAAGTAGGTTCAATAAAATTAGACAATATAAATAAAATTTCAGAAATAACAGCGGACGCTAATACTAAGTTTGGCGGAACAGTTCAGGAAGTCCAAACCGCTTTAGGGCAGACAGACGGGATACTAGGAGAAGATATAGAAAAGTCAGTTAGTAAATTAATGAATCAAGCGGCAAGAGGCGGGATAGGGTCCGTTTCAGCAGCAGAGTCCCAAAGAGAAGCAAATAGAATACAGGCTAGAATGGATGAACTTCGATCAAAAGAAGGGAAAACTGATGAGCAAATAGCTGAAGATACAGCCCAAGCAGACTTACTTGAGGGCACAAAAATAGCTGTAGAAAATTTAGGCGGAACCAGCGAAAGAATGAAAGAAGAGCTGCAGTTGCAAACTAAAGAAATCAACGAACAGACTAAAGCTCAAATAGAAGCAGCAAGACAAGCTCAAAGACTTAGGTCTTTTGGCGGCACGCAAGCTTTGCTTGACCCAAGTAAATTAAACGCTCAGTTCTCCACAATAAGAGCCTCTGGCCAAGCTGAAATGACAGCGAGATCCGCTGGTAGCAGAGTGGGTGTAGGTAGAGCTAGAATTAATAGGTTTGCAGCTATACAGGAACTAGCCGGGGGAGAACTACCCGATCATATGAGAGGTAGAGCTAGACAAGAAGCTTTTGGAGTTGCATTAAACGATACTAGACTAATGAACAGAGCGCTAGGTTTAGGAATGTCGGAGAAAGATATAAGAAAAACAGCTTCCGAAAAAGCTTCAGCTTTGTTTAAAGGAAACCCTCAAGAGCAGAATACTAAAGCTCTACAGAGTTTAAACGACACTCTCAAAAGCGGTATAGAATTAAAAACTCAATCACTTGAAGATCAGCTAAAGATAAACAAAGAACAACAACGAAATGCCCAGCGAAGGTCCGCACAAGGAGGCGTTCTTAGGACTAGGATGAAGGATTATAGAGATTCAATGTCTTCTTTAACAGATATGGATATTGAAGAAATTGAGGCTCTTGCAAATGAGTCAGGTAAAGGACTGAGCGATGCCGAAAAACAAGACAGAAAGATAGCAGGAAACGTTGCAGGGAGTGTCGCAGGAGCTTATGTGGGTAAAAAAGTAGGCTCTCGTGTTGGAGCTTGGGGAGGCGCAAAAGCTGGAGCGGCTTTAGGTACAATGATTGCTCCCGGAATTGGAACAGCAATAGGAGGGGGTATAGGCATGGTCGCTGGGTGGGTAGGCGGTGCGCTTTTAGGCGGAGCCGCAGTCAACGCTTATGATGATGCCTATGGTGGCGCGGACCAAGAAGAGATTCAAAAAGCTGGGCAAAGAGTACGCGACACAAACTCCGAAAAAAGAGGGGAAGCTCAAGGTAGAATAAAAGAACTTGATAGCAAACCTATTAACGTAACTAATAATAACACAAGTAATGACCAAAGCACAAATACAACTAATGTTGTTGTTGAAATGGGTGGTGCTCCTGATAGTGCAACGATGGTAAGCAGCAATACACCTAGCGCTTTACGTGCGGGAGCAGACGAAATGAGATCTTTAGCTGATAGATTAGATAGACTAGAGAGTATACAAGACCCCGCAGCGCTGAATTCAGCAGCGCCAGTTGCTTAATGTTTAAGGTATAAAAATGGCAGGCACTTTAAATTTAACTAATGTAGAAGTTTTAGATTATAGTCATGAGTTAGCTTATATTGGCCAATTTCAATACGGTCGCTCGGTTAATCTAACTCTGACTGCTTTTATGTTGCCTACAGACACTTCTTCTGAGCCTGCAAAATTTTCTTCTATATCTTCTGCGGAAGAGGCTCATGTTCAAGAGGTACTTGATAACGGTTTTGCTGAGTCGATCACCTTAGGCCAAGGACAGAACCAAGAGACAATTAATAATGTTAAGATATCAGCTTACTCTTTTCCGACAGACGTAACAAACAATAAAATTACCGTACATAGAGTATCTATGACTTTGCAGTATGTAGAATCTTTTAACAATAAAGATGCTTTAGAAGGTGCTGATCCAGAGGTATATAAGAATTTACAAGCACTTAGTCATATAAATTATATTCAGTCTCTAGCAGAAAGCTTTTCTTTTTCTTTAAGTGAGACTGGGCAGTTTAGCTTTCAGCAAAATGTAAACTTAGAGTTAACAAGGAACTCTTCCGGTGACCCATCTGACTTATCACAGCAGGCAAAAAATTTAATAAAAGATGTGTTTTTCAGTGACCCTCCAAAACTAGGCTATTTAGATAGCAGGTATGATGGATTCATGCAAACTATAAAGACTCGCGGAAACTTTTCAGAGTCTTACGATTCAATAAGAAACATTTATGCTTTTTCAAGGTCAGTTCAGACTATGAGTGGAGCTTACAAAGACGAACAAAAGAATGCAAATTGGTCTGCAGACTTGAGTTACTCTATACAGAGAGATCAAAACGGGATTATAACAATAACAGAAAATGCAAACGTAAAAGGCAGAACGAACCTAGGGGATAATGATGGACCTGAGGATTTATATAGTAACGCTTATTCCGGTTTTGAGTCGCTAAAATCTGGAGCGTATGATAGGTGTCAAGCTTTAATGTCTAGTATGATAAAAGATAAACCTGACTGGGTTGAAGGGTCTGAATCTTGGAATTTATCCGACGATTTAAAAAAGAAGTTTGTTTCTTTTGGAAAAAATTTAAACAGGATAGCAGGTAGCATAAGTTATAATATTTCTTTTACTAATAACCCTAGAATGCATGAAGAAGCTATATTTGACTATAATCTAAACTCTTCTAAAGATGAAAATGGTTACGTACGAATTACAGAGTCTGGAACTATAACCCCTTACGACAAAAATAAAAACTTAGATTTTGACTTATCTACTAAAAGTCTTTACGATAAGTTCACTAGTCCTGCTGACGTTATTTCTAGAATGAGGCCTCTACATGACTCTTTAAAAGATGAAGATGCAGTAGACTTGCAATACCCAAGAAACTTAGTCTCTTCAGGGGTAAGTTTCCCTGCTTATGGCTTAACCATAAATTATAATTTTGCCTACTCTGATGATAAGTCTTTAAAAGACGATACTTACTTAAGAAAATTAACAAAAAAAGAAAGTTATGTTTCCCCTACTAAAATAAGAGGTTCTATTATAGCTCCAAATATAAAAGAAACTAATTACGATTCAAACCAAACTAGACTTGGAAGAAAAGCAATAAGTTTTGATTGTATTTTAAAAAGAAACCCTAACTCAAATCTAATAAATAAAGCACATACTGATTATTTAAAAACTTCTTCCAGAAATGTATTTAGTAGTATAAAAAGCGAGGTCGAAAAGTCAGCTTTTGTGAGCGCAAAACAAAACGTCAGTAACCAGCTTTCGTTTTTCTTAGAGGAAATTAATTACAACTTTAATTCGGACTATAATCTAACCTCTTCTTCTGAAATGTCATTTATAGACAGAAGGGGCTTTGCTGCGGAGGCTTTAGAATACTAATATGGCCTATAAACAAGACATAAAAGTTAAGTACGGAGAATTTATTTTCCCTGTTCCTTCTCCTTTTGTATCTAGGAACTATAGCACTGAAAAGTATGGAGGTAATCTTTGGGCTACTGTAGTAGAAATTTCTTTAACCGGGGAGATAGCTTTGCTTCCTGATAGGGATACTGTAGATAGATACCAGTATAAGGCTTTAAGCGACAAGAGGGAAGAAATAGCTAAGGCTTTTGCTGGGGCTTTAGGAAACAATTATTTGACTTTTTCGGTAACAGGTCATGGTACTAGTTTCGAATTAGAAAATTGTGTTGTACGAAGTCTACAGTTTGCCTCATCTCCCTACAGAGGGATAGTGTCTTACTCTATAGTATTGACTGGATACGATAAAAGCAACGGGAATACATTATCTAATTTTGGGGTTACTGAACCAACGGACAACTGGCAGTACAGCGAAAATAATGGAATCGCATCTCTTGTCCATAGTATATCAGCTGCTGGATATAATACTAATGGGCAAAACGGATTTTTAAACGCTAAGCAATTCGTGAATAGTAAAAGAGGGACATCGGGAAAGATAGCTCCTTTTTTAATAAAGAATGTTCACCCAGACTCTGCTTTAATATTAAACAGCGTAAGCGAGCAAGTAGATAGATTTTCTGGTACGTTTGCAGTAACCGAAAATTATTCTTTCGCTACTAATGAGTCGTCAAAGGAAGCCGGGCTAGAAAACGGAATCCCGGCAATGCAAACAGCTAATATACTCTTGACTTATTCCCTCTCTATAACAGATCAACAAGGAAGTGATTTCGTCAACGTTGGATTATCAGGAAATGTTGCAGGAACTAAAGACAGGGCAGTTACTTGGGATCAAATAAAGCAAGATTTTAGATCTAGAAATTTTTATGACTTAGCTAATAAAGCTTACCAAAACTATATACAAAGAACAGGCCAAAACATAGAATTAAATAAATCTCCTGTAACATTTAATATAAATCCAAATGAAGAAGCTAGAACTATATCTTTTACTTTAAATTTTGATAATAATGATTTATATTCCAAGGCTAAGATAAAAAATAGTGATGGTGCTTACTTTGATTATAATATATCATTTCAACATGACAACATAACAGATATTGTTAGTGTTTCTTGCAATGGAACAATACGGACTAGAGCGGCTTTACATAAGAAAAATTCTGCTGCAAAAAACTTGTTAGACAATACTATATTAGTCAATGACTCTAAAGTGATAAGAGACGAAGCGCAAAGAATATATCAAAATATGTTTCCTTCTAGATCTAATTATAAACTAAGCCCCAAGCCTTCAGACTTGCAAATTAGAAAAAATGAATTCGATGGAACTATAACTTACTCTGCATCTTTTTCTGATAGAGACTTTCCTGAAAATTCTAGCCTCTTGTCGTTAGACTATTCAGTTGATATTAATCCAGCTTTACAAGAGTATAGACCTGCTGCCTCATGCCTTCAAGACGGGCATTATCTTATTTATGATTTAGATTTAAAACAAAAAAGAGAAGGAGTGACAGTTAGCACAAGGGCTAAGTCTTTCAAGAAAGATGCTTCTAGCTTTAGTGCTTCAGTGTCGGATGTTAAGTCGGTAAATGACTTTCTAAAAGATTCTTTTATTGATGGTGAAGTCGCAAGATTAGATGCGGAAAATAAAGTGGAAAATAGAGAGCTAGCTAATATAACCTACAGTAGATCCTTTAGCCAAGAAAAGGCTGTAGAAAACATAACTTTAGAAAGAAAAATAGACTAAAATGGTAAAATCTGTTCTCTTAGACTATGTAGAAAAAGCCGGGGTAGAAACCGGAAATCTTAAAGCTTTCTATGATCTTAGCGGTAGTGTCGATACTGTTTTACCTGCAGATAGAGACTCTAACTACAAATTAACTAGTGGGGCAACTCAAGCCTTTGACACCTATGTTGTTTACAACAAGCTTCTACCTACTGGATCTCAATTAAAAAGGAATTCCGAAAATAACCCTTTGATGTCAACAGAAGGGTTTCCTGCTGTAATCGCAAGTAGCTCTACCTCTATAACGGGCAGTGGGCATTTTGATGGCTCTTGTTCTTTAAGGATTGCCAACGCTGCGCTAAAAGATTCTTGGACTTGTTTTTTTGATTTTTCTGGTTATGATATTGATTCTGATACTCTTGATTTGGATCAAGTATTATTTTCAACAATGAAGTCAGAAAATTCTTTGTCTGGCTTCAACTTCGGCATAAACGGAAGCAACAGACTTTATTATGAATACATAAGTGGAGGAGAGAACACATATTATGACGAAGAGGGTACAGAAAAACAATTAAATATAAGCCCCTGCTACCAAAGGGAGACTCAGGTTTTAAGCGATCATTTGAAAACTGTGAATATAGTGTCTTTATCTAAAAATAAAAATGGTATAGAGTTTTCCCTGCACAAACGAAACGAACCTTTAAGTAGCCTGAAGACTTTAACTCCGGAGTTTTCTGGGTCTAATGATATGATACTAGGCGGTATGTCTGCGGAGTACGAAAGCAACCAAGAGATTTACACAAATTATTATACTGGTTTTTCTGGATACGTAAATACTTTTATTTTATTTAATGATTATATTCCTGAGGTTTCGAGAAGCACTATAGCAGAGAGTTTCTGGGTGGATTCTTATACTCCTGAAACATTAGAGACGGGAGAATCTACTCACAAAGAGGTTACTGGGGTGGAGGTTCAAACTGTTTTATCTGGCCAAGGCATAGTTTCTTATAATATGGAGCAAACTGGTAGCTATGTGAATCAATCTGCACAAACTGTTCCTCTTTATGGTGAGGTTCCTGTCTTAGGTAATGTATATCAAAATGTTCTTGTTGATTTAACTAGTGATGTAGATGTAAAATCTATAACTGGAAAATATGTTTCAGAAAAATCAGTAGAGAAAACAGCTTATATAAATAATTTAGAAAGAGTACCCGGAAAAATAAAATTCTCTAACCCTCTAGAGGTCGGCGATGTCTATGAAATATATAGTCATGACAGCTTTAACAATTCTTTGGCTAATAAAGCAGAAGCCATAGGGGGTAAATTAAACCTTCAAAGCTTTGGCACTTTTACTCCATCTGATAGTAATATAGATAACCCTAGAGAGGGTGAGAAATTTTTTGCTAAAATAAAAAGTGAAAATTTTAGTTACGATCCAACTTCTTTGCAGCCGTTTTTCCAATTATTTAGAAATGGGCTATATCAACAGGAAGTCTCTGGCCTCTATACTGTAGATTCTATTTTTTATTTATATAATAAACAAAAGAAAGAAGACGTAACTAGCGCTTACGATGGAGGGTATTTCATACATGACTCTATTGCGGGCGTGGATGGAGATAAATTCAAAGCTAAAAGAATCAAAAACAATACATACCACATAGCATTAAATAGTGAATCAGCCACTTGGGATGCAGAAAATGATAATTTAATCTTAGATCTAGCTTCTGGCGCTGCATTAACAGGTGAGTATAACGCGGGGGGAGACGCTGAAAAGACATTCGGAGGAGACTATCACGGCAAAGACATTTATTACAATGGACAAAAGTTGATTTCAGGAATACACTATACTCATATACAAGACTCTAATGGTGACCCTGCTTACTATATGAACTCGGCCGAACTTCAAACAAATACCCCCTCAAGAGAAACTGAGATTGCTATCGTTGACCCGAATAATAAATTAGTGTTTGTTCCTCCCGCTTCTAAATATTACACTAGAGTATCTGGGCTTGTTAAGCCTCTTGATTACCAAATTAAAGAAGTGGAAATGGACAACGTATTTTTTGAACAAGTATGGGTAAATGGAAAAAGAATGATACCCGGAGTTGATTATGAAAAAGTTCCTAATCATAGCCTTTTAGGTGGAGATAGCATCAGTAACAAAGAAAAGTCTTTTGTTATGGATTATAAAGAAAATTCTATAGATGTTTCTATTTTATCTGAAAGAAAGAACGAAAATAATAAAGTGTTTTCTCTGGATAACGTCAACCAGAAACAAAATTTATTTGAAAAAGTGTAATTATTAATAAGGATTATGGCAACGGATAGAGCAAAGGTACCAACAATTAATATAAGCAACCAAAAAGCAGGCATGGCTTATGGCGGCGTGATATATTCTTCTGATGTGACTGTTGGGTACAACGCAGAACCAACACAATTAAATATAAATGCTGTTTTAGATACTAAGCTTTCTAAATCAAGAAATTTTTTAATAAATAAAAACAATTTAGATCTAACATCTCCGGTAAATATAAACATATCAGAAAGCGAGATGTTCAGAAATATGTTTTTAACTTCATATTCAATAAATACGCAAGTAAATAATAAAGTTTTAAATTTAACATATAGCGATGGATCAGTTCTTTTAGATAGAATTTTTGTAGGTTTAATTCATCAACATTTCCAAATAGATAAAGAAAAACATTTAGTGCCTAACTTAGTTAAGTTCGATGTTTTTTGTCCTCAGTTAGAGCAAACTAATACTGGCCCTGTATGTAGTCAGGAGGGAACCACTTTACATAAAGATGTTAAAGTAATGAAAAAGCTAGCTTCGCCTACTGGTGTAGCCGGGAGGCCTTATATGATTTACCCCCAAAATAAAAGTAATATATGGGAGGGAGGGTATATGGTATTAGGTAGGGAAGAGTTTAGCGAAGTCGAGTGTGACATAAAAGATGTTAGCTACTCGTTTGAAGACTTTAGGAAAGCTCTAAGTGACAGAAAAAATGGTTTTGGGATAAATATAGACTTAAGTAGATATGTTTATGTGGAAGACGCTAATCTATTGCTTAGGTCTTATACGGGAACAGTTAGAGATGTGTTACAGAATTGGGGTAACGATTTAGGTATATCTTATTACTGGGACTTTACTCAAGATTTTCCTACTCTTTCTATAATAAGCAATGCGGATAGATCAGTAGATGCAAAGGTAGAAGAAACAGCAGCGGCTATAACAACTTTAGATTTAGGACAAGAAGGAAGTACTTCAGGCTCAGGGGCAAGTGGGGTGATTATTAATTCACAAAATGAGAAGGTAGACCTTAATGGGACTTTCTCTCAGGCTTTCTCCTCTACTTTCAGCGTTGGACCAAGAGCTAAAAACGAATCGAAAAGAAAGACAAGCAAAATATTTTTTGATTGCCAAACCATAGAGTCAATAATGGCTTCAGGTATATCTAGCGGGAGAACTCCTCGCGACATAAAAATAAGTTCTGGCTTAGGAAAGTATTCTGAAGACTTAAGAGACGTATGGAACGCAAGAAAAGCTATCGAAACCCATATGACTTCTGGTCTTGATGCAGCAAGAGGGTATTATAGAGCTATAGGCTTTGACGATGTAGTGCCAGTTAATTACGCGAAAGACTCGGTGAGTCAAGCTCTTAGAGCTCATGTTATAGATAACGCAGCCTTAGTTCAGATGATGGCTTCTCATCAAGCTTACCAAGGCACTGCGGAAGAGGCTATGAATGGAATCATAGACGGCTATAAAATCTTTCTAGGGGTATATGACGAATCTTTAAAGGGTCTATCTGAATCTATAGAAAGCGAAATAGCTGAATCTTTTCTGGGCAGACATTATCTACTTGGTGCTCCAAAATCTGCAACTTTTGATTTTACAGGAAATAGCAAAATAGAGGAGACTACCGAGACTAGACCTTCTTCTCAATATTACTCCTTAAACCAACACTATAAGACGCCTATGTCTAAGTTTGCGCAAAAGATAAATGACCTTAGGCTTAATAGGATGATGGATAATGATGAGGTTTATAGGAATAAACTCTACGACGAGTTAAACCAAATGCAGTTCGATGCGATAGACGAATGCAACCAAAAGAAAACAGATAAAAGTTTATACAAAGATGCTTTTAAAAGAGGTTTTTATCATTTTGAAAGGGACGCTCCTTGGGCCACTTTTCAAGAAGATATAGAATCTTTGTTAAATCCTTATAAACTTTGCGGAAGGCCCGCTTTTGATGTAGGAAGCGGAGCGGCTGCTAGAAAAGTCACTCATTATAGCGACTCAGTAAAAGAAAGAGTCAAAACTCCATTACTTAAAGAATATACGCCTTTTATGAATGAGCCACCTTTGATGGCATTAATGACTAGCGTTTTACCAGCTAAGATTCATCATATGATGCAAGTGGGAGAAGCTTCTAATAAAAAATTCGTAATAGTCATGGTCAAAGGGGAAGATGTCAAGGGCACGATTACTTTAAGTAAAATAGGGGATTTAGGCATAAGTTATAATTTTAAAGATGATGTTGTTGACTACGATAGATCAGGAAGAAGGATCAATCAAACCAAAGGCGGAGTAAGAAATCCAATAGAAGAAATAAACGCTTTAAAAAGTTTGTGCGACCGATCAACTGATGCTATGAGTGACATGACAGCAGAACTCAAGACTGTCTGCGAGAGAGACTTTGTTGAGGAAATTTGCTCTTCTAAGCTTTTTAACCAAGAAGACAAAACATGTGGGGAGGCTCAGGCTATAGCTGATTCTTTATACGATATAGAGCTTCAGACTGATAAAAGAGCTTTGTTTAGCGACAAAGAGGGCATATACGCAGATTGTATAACTTTATTTAGGCGCAATAGGAGAGTTGGTGTTAGCATTTTAAATGAATTTACAGCGGGAAAAGAGAACCTTTACTCTGATATTAAAGTAGGTACGGAAGGGAAGAACAAAGTTGATATAATATATCCAAGTGAAAACGCTCACAACGGAATGCTTATTTACAATAGAAATAGTACCATAACTGATTTAGGGGTCAGAAAAGTCTTTGACCCTATAAACGGAAACAAGGTGCCAATAGCAAAAACAGCTTCCTCTGTTAAATATCAAATAAAAGATATAACACAAGATATAACTAGTGTCATAAACGAAAATAACAAACAAAAAATACTAAGAGGAGAAATCCCTACTAATATAGTTGCAGATGTAGAGAACGTGCAGCAAACTGAAGGAGATGTTACATATACAGAGCTACAAAACATGAGCGCTGATGAGTATCACCAAAAAATAAAAGGTAATCTTGTTGATCTTCAAGTAGACGAGCCAAGAAAAAGTTATTCTTTTAATGTATATGTTGATAGCGTAGATGGTCTTAATACTTTAATTGCTTTATTAAAACCAGAAAATGGACTAGACTCTCTATCCATATCAATGGCAGAGGCAGGATTCAGTATTAATGTTAATTTAAGTAATAGGGCTTCTGCTGATGTTGCGCTAGAAGAGATATACAGAAAGGTTGGGCCTGTGTCTCAAGAGTATGGAGCCAAGAAGGCAACCTTAAGGTCAATATAATGAAGCTATCAGGAAGAAACATAAGGAGAATATATGGCAATCAATATAGCAATAGCGTATTGGCTTTCGAGCTAGATATGGAGTTGACTAACTTGACCGGCGAAGCTTCCTTTGGTGTCTCTGGTGTTAAAGTAGACCAAAATAATAATCCAACAACTCCTGAGTCAACTTTATTTAATTTTAAAAGTGGTAGAATTTTTGACCCTAATGGTAATAATGTATATTCTTATCAAAGAAATTCACCAATAAATTTAAAAGGTACTATAGGTCTTACCACTTACGATTATTTCATAGATGATAATTTAATATCTTCTTTAGGGACTAAGGAGCAATACCATGTTGATAAGATATTTTTTGAATCAGAAAATTGCGAAATAGAATTAAATGATTTAAATTTTTATGGACCAACTGGTACTTTAGATATAAATAGCCCAATGATATTTGCGGCTAATATAGATGGAGGAAATATAGGAGTTGCTGGCAATATAGGTGACGGAAACGTAGGCGATGGTAGTAATATATATCAATCTAATTCTAGCGCTGGTCAATATCTTACTTTTCCGGACGCAATAGTATTTAATAAAACGCAAAATATAAAAGGAGACATAATCTCAGGAGAAGTTACTTTGGGGTCAGAGTTTTTTGAATTCGATAATAGAGAGAGTACTTTAAAAACTTTAAGCGGGGTAAATGGCGGCGGCTTACCCGGATTTTCAGTAGGCGAGAATGTAAAAGATTTAATATTAAAAGCGAACACTGATTTAACAGATGGTGCATATCCAGTCGAAATAAATTTTTATACTACGTTTGGTAATATAACTAGAAATTTTACTGTATTGGGCGGATCACAGGATAACCCTAGCGGAGTCAAAGTGTCTATAGGTGGAGACGCTTACCCTCTGCAGAGCGGACAGAATACAACCCATTCTCTTTTAAGTCAAAATGGAGATTTAGTTAGTGGAGAACTTGCTGTAAATTATTCTGTCGATATCCCGGAAGGTGTAGATCTTTCTGATGGTATACCTTATAAGATATATTTAGAGCATGTAGAAGGAGATCATGATAAGAACTATTCTTTTATAACGGGAGTTCAGCTTAGCGGAAGCGGAAAAGGTTATGCCGTCAATAGCGAAGGCACCTTTGTTGGTGGAGACCTTACTAGAGAGGTTACTTTTAGAAAAGGGGAAATTGGCGGGGCAGCAAGTTCGACAAACGGTGCTACTTTTGGAAGTCAGCTAGAGGAAAAAGCTACTGGACTTATTAGTGATGGAGTTGAATACCAAGGGATGCTGGTTGAGGCTAATATAGATTCAATAAGAACTAACTTACATAAACCGGGAGCCGGGCTTGGATCTCATGAAAACAACATACAAAAAATGCAAGATGGGACTGTTATATCTCAACACGCTAACGTTTTAGATGTTGTGACTGTGTTTAGCACTTCTACATCGGATAATGTATCTGAAAAGCCTAGCGGAATAGCTAAGGTCTATTCATACAAAAAACCTGCTTCAGATTGGAAGTTGTTTACTGGGACCTATGGAGACGATACTTCTGATTATATAGAGCATACCGTGACAGGAATAGAGAATACACCCTTAAGGAGACATAAAGGCAACGATGAAACATTCCTAGGGGTAGTACTTCAAGCGAAAAATTATTTAGATACTGATCCTATGGTGTATAATTTAGTGTTTAGTGGCGCAGACGGGTACGGAGATAAGGTCCGTATAACAGGTACTGTTATGGAGACAGGCTATAATCCTCCATTACAAACTAATATTTAATTAAAATGCCGGGACATTCACCAAGAGAATATGTAAAAAGCGTAATTGTTGTAGGCGTTGCGACTGCGGACATGGACGGTAACAAAGCTATTTACTTTGACCATGAATACGAGCAGATACCAGATAATGATGATTGGTCAAACGTATCGATAAAAAAATTAAGAGTTAAGCCTAATGTTACGACGAGAAATCAAGCTAACGACCCTAGGCTTCACTTCAACGTTAATATACCAAGTTTTTTCTTTAGCTCTTCTTGGAAGTTTGTAGCCCAACCTTCCTATAAGAAAGGTGACGGACTAAAGGTTAAGATGACAGGTCATGGGGAAGATCTTGCTTTCATAGATATAAATGTGGAAGGAAGAGGGAGGGGCGGAAATACCGAAGCTGCAGACGGTGGAGAAGGTTGCGCAAAATGGAGTTAAAAAATGGAATTTTTCTCTAGTGTACCTTTGGCAGACCCTAAAAAATGCCCAGATAACGAAGATCATAACAGGCTAGCTAGGCAAGTAAATTTAAGGCTTACTAGATCTGGACCTGATTGTCTATGGAGGATATTTTATTTTGCTGATAGCATATTTACCGGTATGCGAAATACAGCTACACCAAGCTTCCCTATAGGGGTTAATCCCCCTGAAGATGAATGGTGGAAAATATACATGACGATAGAGTATCCTGTGGCGGCTTCGGGCACTGGTAATTGGCCTCTTACTTTAGCGGGGCACCCTCAAGGAGCCAATACACTGAACCCGCTCAATGCTTTTATATTTGGAAGAAAAACAGCAGAAAATAAAATTTTAACAAAGCAAGGCCCTTGGGCTGAAGGTAATTCATTTGACGGACTAGTAGCTTCTTCAAGAGCTATACTTAGTAACCAGCAATACTGGGAAGATGCTTATATACAAAGAGGGGCTATAGGCAGAAACAGTAAATACGAGAATCACGCCCGAATGGATTTGTTATATGATACAAAATGGGATGGTTATTCTGTTTTCGGGGCAGGTAGAAGAGTAGAGGCTAAATACTTACCGGACCCTTACGATAGCACTTTTTTAAGTACTAGTTTGACGGCTGCAGCTGTTTCTTCGGATAGGTATTTTGAAGAGTACGCTAGCACTTATTCATATATGAGATATCCCCCTGCTATACAGGGAGGTAATTTTATAAAATATCAGCAAGCCTACAGAGCCCCAGATGGAGTTTTAAAAAGAAAGAATGCTGCTAAGGATTTACTGCAGTGGGGGCTATGGTGCTACGTTTATTACTTTAGAGGTTCAGAAGTTCAAAGAAGTTTGTTTTGCGAGGAGAAGTCTTGGCAAACTAAGGTTATTGATTTTCAGTCTACAACCAGTTACAAGCTTTCTATAGCTAATTTCAGAGAGGATAGGAGTGGGCCTTTGAATATATGTAAAGTTGGTTTCGACTTTTATAAATATTTCACTAGGCAAAATGTATTTGCCCCGGCCTTAGGTATACCTACTAAATTTAAAGCTACTGACGGAACAGTAGCTCATAAAGGTTATTACGAATTAGACGAAATAGGTAACATGAAAGTTGAGCCTTATAGAGTAAGCTTTTCTTATTTTATAAAACATAATCAATCTAATATAATGTACGGTACTGAGAAAGAGACTGTAAAGTCAATGCTTTATTGTACTAGACCGCATGTCTACAACAGCGATCTTATAATGCATGAATTATCTGTGGATAAAAGAAATAAAGATCAGAGTCGATATGGTAAAATTATTGGCTTCTCTAAAAAAGATTTATCAGATTATAATAAAAAAAATACTGGAGTCTTTGAGTGCGATTACGATAGTCATAAATCTGTCAGGCAGGGAAGGGATTATTTAAATTTTGATTCAACATCCGGCAGAGGCACTTCAAACTATATAAAGTCTTGTATTGCTGGTTATTATCTAGAAACAAACCCTATAGAAGACAAAGAATGCAGGTTTAAATTTAGAATATTTTCTGGAAGCAAAATAGTTCACGAAACTATTATCACTAATACTCATTCTTATAGAGTTAATAGAAAAGGTACAGGAAGGTCAGCATACGTTTTTAATAAAATGTTTTACTTCAAGGAAGGCTTGGAGCCAAAAGGAGAAAATCATAAATTTAGATTTCAAATTGTCCCTGTTGTTAACAATGTTGACTTTAAGGACAGAGAAGGAGAGGTTAAGAAATATATTCCTTTAGGTAATCCTTGGTCTGCTACAGTTAGCGATACACATTTTTTAATTATTGATCCTAGCCAAGTGGATAGAGACGCAGGTGTTTGGCCAAGTGTTGTTGCTCACGGAGCCGGAACTACTAACCCGTTGTTTGGATCTGTACCTATACCAGATGAAAATTCTCATATAAAAAATGTAGATTTTGCTAATAATTTTGAAACCGGAGATTTAGTAAGGGTAAGATGCTTAAAGTGGGATAATACATTACCTAAGACTCACTCAAAATTTAATCCTAATGGAGATAGAACACAGGCCCAAATAGATACAGCTTACATAAACTATTTAAATACTTTTCCCCCTAAAAATGAAGATGGGTCTTTTCCTGCTACAAGAACTCTTCATTTGCAAGACGGTAACGTGTTGTTTGTTAGAAAAGCCAGCTCTGGCACGTCAGGTTCAAACAAGGATAAGCTTTATTTTTCTAGAAGACAAGACGATAGGTTAAATCAACCTTCTTTGGTTAAGACTAAACATGAGGAGTTAGGGGTATCAAACATAATTTCGAAACTTGACGAAGACGTTGCCTCTTTTGATGGAATAGCAAATATATATGAAGAGTTGTTCGTTGAGGGTAAGAGGCATTGTAATTTTGAAGTTTTAGTTGTAGAAAAACTTACGCCACCTGAGCACGTGTTCAAGGCTAAAGTTGACTTAGCTATATTACAAAAGAGAAAGCCTTCTTTCCAAGATGCTTACGCTCTACTAAGAGTGGCTACCGCCAAACAGAATAGATCAAATGTTTTTTCAAACATTATATTAGGCGACCAGCCCGGGGTAGGTGTTGTTGGTCACCATTTTTCGGAATCCAACAGGATATTTAGAAATTATTATAAGTATGGGTCCGCTATGAATATATATGGATCTTCGGCTGTGCCTGCTTTATCTCAGTTCGTTTCAGCTAATCCTGTATATGAGTCTATGAGGAAATTTATAAGTAGCTTCATGCGTTTCGCTGATAGGCAGCAGATAGTAAATTATAAAGTTGAAAATGGAAAGGGAGTGCTATACTTTAAAAGATTCGCTTGGGGTTTAAGTAAAAGATACAAAGCTACTATATTAAGGAATATGGAGCCTTCCATCGATCCAGCGGGATGGTTTCATGAAAATACTGTTGACCCTATGAATCCCGGTCACTGCAAGTTCGTACCTATACAAAAAGGTAAAAAATATAAAGTAGTTTCCACTAAAGGCACTGGTGTTTACTATGAAGGAAGACCTTACGGCAAGGGTAGTGCTCATGGTTCAATTTTTATAGGAAATGAAAAAGATCATTTAGACTCTAATACAGTAACAAGACCTTGGTGCGAGGGCGCTTTTGAGTTGGATGGGATCACTTTAGCTGAAGGCAAAACAGGAGACAATCTTAAAAGAATCACTAATGATTGGGTTATGTTTATGACATCTTCTCATTATCATTGGGCTAACAGTAATATTTACAAACCTAGTATTTATAACGATATAATGGGCTTCTTGAATAATAGATGTCATCATAGGTCTAAAGAGTATGAGAACAGCTACGGAGATAAGTACGACATGATAAGAAGTGAGTTAATGAGAACTCCTGTTAAACCTTGGAATGTTCCGGGCCAAATGCAAATTTTTCTTTCTAAAAGCTCTCCTAATTTTAATTATATTTTTAATACAAATGACCCAGAGCAGGGTAACGTAAATCTTTATTCGGAGACTGGAGACGGTAGAGCTGATTATTTAAGCTCTTGTCCTGCTGTAACACCTAGGCCTTATAGAGTCACAAAGACTGAGATTGTGAGTAATAGTGGCCGAGCAAGAGTTGGCGCATCAGATTTTAACCCATCTTCTAGGGATATAAATGGTCATACGCCTTACGAGATAGTTAAAGTGACTCTAAACAAGCCATTACGGGGCACAGGAAGGCTCTCAGTGGGTTCTAGAGGCTGGGTGGGTGTCTCACGGTCCCTGCTTAAAAAAGAGCCTTACAGGACCGATGAGAACGCCATAATAGAGTATCTACACCATAGTTTCGGGAAACATTCTTGTAAGAGGAATATGGTAGGCGATTACGGTTCTGATTCTGAGGTTATCGAAGGTGACGGATATAGACCTTTCGGAGCTTGTTATCCGAGGTTTTACTTCCTTAAGCTAATTCCTAGAGTTCCAAATGGGGCTATTTTGGATACTGAGCCTTATGCTCAAATGGACTTTTATTTTAGGGCTATGAGTGGCGCGTTCATTAACCCTTATTCGCTAAAGTTAGATTTATACAACCAGACGAGCTCTCTTAACTGGAAATTTAGCGAAATTGCATCAAGATCTTCAGAAGAGGACCCAACATTATTTGATTATGTAGATCCTAGGGAGATAACCTCTTAGAATAGTGTAATTAAGTGCAAGGTTTAAGGTTTGATGGCCAACGAATTTAATAAAAAATTTATAGAAAAGTTTTTTCCTAATGAAACAATTGGGGAAAACTATCCTAAAACTAATTACAGACTGCGTCTTGCTGGTCTAACAACCTTTGAGCCTTACTTTTCAGAAGCTTCTAAGCTCTCTTCAGAAACAGATAGTGAATATAACGCAAGAGTAAATACTTCTGGTAAATTTTATGAAGAGCAAGAAATACTTTTAAATGATGTAGTTAATTCAGATATTAACGTATCAGGGCTTTCTATTAATAGCGAGTATAAAGACGGAAAGATACCTGAGACTTTACTTTTTTTAGAAAAATGCATATTATCGGATGACGAGAAGACTTACACTGTCTATCCGGTGAATTTAAATGACAAAGATTTTGTTACCGCAGATCCTCCTGCTGTGGTTTATCCTATTGGTGAGATACCGCCTCAAGGAGATTCTAATAAAAAAGGCTGGTATGTTTATAGGAAAACATCAGCAGTTCAAAAGCAGAACGATAAACTTACAGAAATACAGTCGGGCTGGAATAAGGTTCATGAGTTTAGTAGTGAAGACATTCACGCTGTAGGTATAGATGAGGAAGCAAATGTAGCTAGAAGATTCATAGATATAGGAGAGTCTGGTTTTTCTGGTTGGACAAATGAGCTTTTCACAGAGTACAAAATTTTAGATAGTGGTCTTGTTGAAGTCGCTAAAGATGACAGTCATCTTAAGGAACCTAGAGTAATTAATCATCCGGCTGATCCGGGCAAGGCATATACTATAGAGAGAAAAGTCACCAGAGAAAGTAACTTAACACAGGACAATCCTGCAACTTGGGAGATTATAGATACTGCTGCTACGTTTCCATACAAAGACTCTGAAATATTTTCTGATACAGTTACTAAAAATATAGATTTTGAAATCGAAGGTGTTTATGATGTGGTGCCGACTGGCTCAGCTGAAGATACTCACACTGTTGAAAAAGATTTTTTTGAGGTTGATCTTATAGAAGACTGGGGCAAGTCAGAAAAGAAAGACTATACCTTCGGTCAAGAGACTAAAGATTTAATTTTTAAAAGCGGAGAAAGCTTAAGGGTAACACAAAAAGGGGTTTCTTTTTTTAGCCAAGGCTTAAACGAACAGCACGACATAATGGGGACTGTAGAGATGGCGTTTTCGCCTAGTACGACTGGTGTAAGCGGATCTATTACGGGGGAAAATAATTATAAAAATTTTTATGAGCTAGAATATCAATTTGTTCCAGAAGATAGATCTTCTAAGAAACTTTATTATGCCAAACCTCAAGTTAGTAATGGAAGCATAGGGGTTGGTACAGTTTCTGTTGGAGATTCGGTATTTTTAAATACTGGAATAAAGGAAGATGGAGCTTACGACGAAATAGAGATTGACGTTCATGGAAATAGCATAGCCGAGGTTGACGAAATGATCCCGGCTTTACAAGATTCTGTTAATCAAGTCAGAGAGGAGTATTATGGCCCGACTATTAACTCTGGCATTTTTTATTCCTTAGAGCCTCAAGAAGTTGTTAGTTTTGAATCTAGTGGAATAGGTTACTCTGAACATACTTCAGGAGAGATGTATCTTACTGTTCCTAAAGGAGGATATAACTCGATAGATTCCGAACAAGGCAACGCTCTTTACTCTGCCGGGGAGACAAGGGTAACTTTTTACCAAGGTGGTCAGAACTACGGCTCTGAAGATAGTCATTACGCTTTGACTGAATACAGGACATTTGACTCTAACGCTAATACTGATGAGCAATATTATTACCAAAAGCCAAAACAAATAAGAATAAGTGAAGACTCTTTATGTTTGGGCCAATCAGCTTCTGAGCTAGGAGATAGAGATGTTGGAAAAACTAAAATACTTGATTATGATTACGAGAGTAGAAATATATTAAGAAACGCTAATTTATTTGGTATAGATGCTAGCGATGGCTCTATAAAAATATCAAATTTAAAATCAACTAAAGAAGACTTTGAAAGAAAAACAAATTTATTTTTTGAAAAGAATTACGTAGGAGAATTAACTATATTAGCTACAGGGCAAAATCCTGAAAAAGATTTAAATTTATTAAAAGATATAGTTAGAGAAGCTAAAGCTAGTGAATTAGGTGACTCTACTGTTTTCTATTTAGAAAGAGATATATATATTGATTCTGATAATTCTACTCAGGCTAATAACTATTCTCCTTCTGTTTTTTCTTCTAAACAAGGGCAGGCTCTAAGTCCATTCTCTATTAACCCCTCTACCAGAAACCCAGAAGCTTTAGGTGAGGAGAAGTTATATATGACTCAGGTCTACCAAAAGCCTCATATTTCACAACAAGTGTTTCCTTTTAAAGACCCTTCTTACTTTTTGTTGAATAACGAAGTTAGAGATGAGTTTCACTATTCTAATAATAGCAACTACGAAATAACTGACATAGATTTAGTTAACACAGATAGCGTATACACTTACCAGCCTGACAATTTTAGATGTAGCTTGGTTAACAATAGGGTCTCTAGGGCAAATGAAGCAATAGGGGTTTTGTCTTACGATGGTATTTCTGTTACTGGAGAGGGAAATGCATCCGACCCTTTGACTTTCGCTGGGTCAACTGCAGGAGAAAGGAGCATAACAATAAAGAATCCCACTGCGGGAGTTTATTATGAGATACAAGCAAAGGACGGAACTAGCGATTGGTCTCAAGTATGCCCAGCTTTAGAAGCTTTAGACTCTTCTAGCTTAACTGTGAATTTAAAAAATTCAACGTTTAATAATCCTTCAAGCAACCTTAAAATAAGGGCTCTCGAGTGGACTAAGTCAAGGATCACTACTAATAAAACCAACATAAGGACCGTTAATGAATCCGCTGATAGTCTAATATTAAAATCTAAAGCCAGCAACTCTATTTATGATTGGTCTAAGTTTGAGCATAAGATAGACAACGTAAATGAAGATGATAGCAATAATCCTCATGTAACTACAACTTCAGATACTGTATCTGGCACATCTGTCCAAGCTATGGTCTTTGATGCCGGAGATAAGCTTGATTTAGGTAGCCATAGATCTTTTAATATCTTAAAAGGTAATTTCTCTTTGGACTTTTGGATAAAGCCTAACGGATCTCAAGATAAAAAAATAATTACCAAATCTGGTGTTATAGAAGTTTCAATGAAGCCTAACCATGTATTAGAATTTAAAATATCTGGACAAGATGCGATAACGTGGTCAGCTTTAACTAATGATACTTGGCATCATGTTGCTATATCTGCAACTTTTAATAAGTCAACTAAACAAATAGATTTAAAATTATTTGTCGATGGCAAAGAGAAAACAAATAATGCTTTTGAATTTAATGACTTAGAGGCAAAAAATAATAAATCTTTAGTTATTGGGGATGGTTTTATTGGTAGGCTTTATAACATTAGGCTTTATGTTGGTAAATCGAATGAGATAAATGGGACGTTCGCTAAGCCTTCTCCGCCAGTATTAGAGAAAGAAGCTAACCCTAGGTCGTATAAGCTTTTAAGATTCTTATCTAGAAGAGAAGTTGTTCCCGGAAACTGGATAACAAATAAAAATTCTTTTAACAATGTAGCTCCACCTAACGAGTACAAAGAAAATACAAACGAGGAAGATACCTACCATATGGGTGAGTGGCTCGCTTCATCTTCAGAGTCAGATAATTTAAGCGTTAGCTCAAGTAGGGCTATGATTAATTATATAAGGGGGTACGCATATCAAGCACCAAATAACCCTCATATAAATAAAAATTATGAAGGTTCTCCTATAACATCAATAAGCGATATAGACAGAATAAGATTTGAAAGTTATAAATACAAAGACGGAGCAAAAGACGCAAAGAAAGACTTCCTAGCTGCCCCTTACCTTTATGAAGATGTGGCGGGGGAAGATATAGGTTTTATAAGATCCAACATTAAGGGAGGCAACTACATAACAAGTAGAGACGACATAGACAGAAGAGCGTTCTCCGCTGGATCTAGATTAAGAATAACTAAATACGTATATAAAATATATACTAAAAATGCGGTACTAATAGGAGATCTTGGCACTAAAGATTCTTATAGCTCTCAAAGGGGTTGGGATTATGAATTGCAATACTCTTTGAATTCCGGTACGACTTGGTCAGATGTCGAGCCTACATCAACTTCTGTTGAGCAGAGAATTTTTTATAATAATGATTATACAGAAAACAGAGCCGACTCTTTCAATAATATACAAGTAGTAAACTCCATACCTTATATATTAATGAGGACAGATATAACTAGAAAGTATAGACCAGAAGAAATAGAGTTTAGAATAAAAAAGAAACAGAATATAGAATTAGAAAATGATTTAACTAAAGTAATCAAAAAGATTAATTTCTTACCTTTAGATGTGACTATGCCAACTAGCCAGACTCTTGTGAATATAACACAGCAGGCTAGCGATACAGTTATAGATTCAGCCGGAGATGCTGTCGTTACTCTTGATCCTACAAGGGAGTATTATTTAATAAAAAATACAAGTGAAAATATATATAAAGACTTGGTTAGCGAGTTAAAAATAGAAACTTTGCAAACTAACGTAGATGGTGATGTTGTATCTAGTGAGTCGTCTTTAACATCTAAACCTATATCTTTAGCTGGCTTAACTGGTGTCAGGATACGTAAAAATGGAGGCTTTTCTAGTTCTCTATCTAACATAAATACCGTATTAGGGCCTAAGCCTAGCGGTTTACTATTGACAAGAAAAGAAGATAGCTATTTAGGAACCCAAAGAGACGCTGAGCTTTTTGGACTTCCTGCTGAAGAGACAAGAGCTTTTGTAACCCCATCTATAACTGGAAGTCATTTCGACGAACTAAAAGATAATAATGACAAAATAATTAATTTTTCTTGCTCTTCAGCTACTACTGGTGATGGAGGCACCTCAACCCTAACAAGCGTTAGTAGTCTCACTTTTTCTCCTGTAGACAACTTTTACAACCCCCCAATTATAACTAGCAACTTAATAGCCACAGAAGATGACAAAGGTAAAACTTTTATAGTTTCCGGGGCTAGTGTAGCTAATACCGCATCATCAAATCCTGTTGGCTCGATTCCAGCTGATGTATTAAATATAACAGCTAATGACGGAAGCGTAGAAACACCTATTCCTGTTGCCACAATAACAGATACAAATGACCCAGTTGTCGTAGAAGATTGCTCTAAAGTTACGATAGCTGGCGGCAGCACTAATAAAGTGATCAATCTTTCGACTAGTTCTCTTAGTGTTACTAATGGTAGCGTAGATAGCAATGCTATAATAATGGAGCACGACAAGATAAAGCTGACAAACGATGATGCTAACATAACAGGGGTTATTGATTGCAGTGCAGATTTAATATTACCAAACAACTTATCTAACAGCCAGCATATAACTTTCCTTAACGCAACTAATTACGAGACTAAAGTTTTAGCAGAAAATTCTAGTCATACAGTTAACTCTAAACTGACAGATTATATACCACCCAAAGCAGCTAGAAAATTTACTTATAATAATAACAACTGGGCGGCAAGTGATATCGAAGTAGTAAGCTATAATCAATTAAATTTAACTAGTTCTCATTTCGCATCTGCAGGTAACACTATAGTTCACAACGAAGACGTAGACATAAAAATAACAGGGACTATAGCTAGTGGTAGATACGTAAATGTAGTTAGAAATCAAATAGAAAATTTTAATATAGAGGGTAGCAGGGAGGACTGGATTACTCCTGTGATGAGAATTTTTATAAATGGAGTCTTGAAGTACACTGCCCCAAGCAATAGTCTTGGCACTAGAATTAAATTTAATGGGTCTGACTTCGAGTTTAAAGATATAAAACCTATAGTTTTTAACGAGGTCTCAGTTAGCAATGAGGACTTTCAGGGAGTATATTCCTACTCAGGTCAAGGTGGCTCAATAGACTTTAAGTTCGCCTCTGATAGATACGATAGTAATTTTGAAATTTTTGTTACTTCTAAAAAAGACGTCGATGAGGATGTTTTGATTGGTTTATCTTCCGATGATGAGTCGGTTAAGTTTGTGGATAAGTATGGTGATGAGATTGGATTTTACTATAATACCCCGCTGTCAAAAGAAAGAGTTATATCTATAAGAAGTAAAAATCAATTTACTTTTGTGATCGAAGAGCTAGACCAGTCAGATAGGTATAAATTTGATCAACCTTCTTCGACTGGGGAAAAAGTGATAGTGAACAGAAGCGAAGACCTAGGTCTTGAGTTACCTACGATCAATGACAACACTTATGATCACCCGTTTGATTTAGTGTTTTGCAATCTAGCTAAAACTAGAGCTAAAGCTTCCTTACCTGCAGAATCTTCTTCTCGTGATGTTTTGCTTGATATATCAGAAGTTGCAGAATTTAGTTCTACTAACTTTTTGTACGATAAGTCGGAAAGAAAAGAAACTGATTATAATAATTTTGTATATACTAATAAGACGCAAAATCATTCACAAGATTTATCTGATGGCGACTTTGTTGTTTTAGATGGATCAGTAGATAATGTATATTTAGAGTCGGCGATTAAAAAAGACATTTATACAAAAAAAGAGCACAAGTACTCGCAGAAAAACATGGAAACAATGTTTAATGCTGAAGGTGAATTTATTGAATACCTGTCTTTTAGTACTAATAAATTTAATTTTAAAAACCATGGTTTGACTACATATCAAAAGTTGACTTTTAATTGCGAAAAGGTTATAGTAGCAGATCATTATTATGCTGGAGATCCGGATGATTACCATAACCAGACTTCCCCGCAGAACCCACAAGGCTTCTCTGATGGTGATAGCGTTCTTTGTTATCTTAGTGGTGCATATTACTTTACTTACTATAGAGGGGCGGATTACAAATTAATTAAAACCAACTTTGATTATCCTTATAGTTTTTCTGATGTTTTAGGTTTAAACACTAGCTCTAGGAAGTTAGTGGCTGGCGACGTAGAGGTAAATAGGCTTTTTGCTTATATAAAAGGTACAACTAAGATGTACGATTTCTTTGGAAATAAAACAGGCCTTTCTACAGAAACCGCTACTGAGTTCAGCTTGACTATTTCTGCAGATGATGATTCTTCTGAATCTAGAAAGCAAACATATTTTGTAAAAGTTTTAGATGGTAATAATATAGAGCTTTACTTAGATTCTGCTCTAAGTACTAACGAAAGGTTGGAAAAAGAGGACTCAAGGTTGACTGATACCTTTTATGTAAACAATATTGACACTTCTAGTTTAGACATAGTTAATAACGCCCCTGCGGAAGCTATAAAGACTTTCTCTGACAATGTTCAGCTAATTGAGTCTCTAGAAATAAATAAAACTGCATCATTGCAACAGCATTACTCTAACGTATACACAAGTGGCAGTAGTACTCCTTCCGGCGTTCATTACGTAACAGGGTACACAGAGGATGGCAGCACTGATACCTGCTCTGTAGAGAGCCTTCAAGGTAAGGATACTGTATTTTTAAGTGGTAAGTTTCATGCTAAGGCAGACTTGTCTGATTCTAATTTTGATGGTGATTATTATATAAATGCGGGCTTAAGTAAAGTCGCTATATCTAACACTAATAATAACGCTAAGTATGAAATTAAAAAGAACAGAGTTGCAAAACACACTAGCGGTGGCACGTTTGTTGAGCAGGATCAAAACTCTACCGTTGCTAACGCTAGCGATATAATATACTATCCAAAAAATGAGCTTCACGTATTAGACAGAAAATATTTGAGTAAGGCTGATGATTCAGGACTTGAACATAATTTTATATTCTTTAAGCCAGATGAGCATAGCGATGATTTAAAAATAGTTTTACCAAATAATTGGGCTAACCTAGAAGATTTAGTTGGCTCTAATGGTGGTAAGGTAGCTGTTGTTAATCTTCATGATAGGCCTGTTAGGGTTGAAAATTTTAATAATACTACAGGGTTTACTTTAAACTCAGATTCAGTTGCATTCATAAATGACAAAAATAATTACGGTGATCCAACAAATCATACTTTGTTTAATGTTAATGAAGTTAATGGTTATACTTTTGATATAGACGAAGATAGCAAAATAGCTAAAGTCACAAAAGGATCGACGGCTGAGTTTTTCATAATGAAACCCGGCGATATAATTATTGACCATAGCATACATCACAATAAGAAGATTTTAGTAGATGGAGATATTAATTTCTTAAGGCCATACGTCTCAAGTAATATAGGGGATGACTATGGTAAAGCTGCGTATGATGAAAACACAAAATTCTTTATATCTAATATATCTAAAGAGCCAATTAATGTTAATATAAATTATGAATCAGCAGATAGCTACGGTATAGAGAACTTAACTTCTGAAGGTAAATTGCATTCCTCTAAATTTTATACTGCTGAACTGGCTCAATTTGCTTTTGATGACGACTCTGGAGAATACTTTACCTATATAGAGATAGAGCAAGATACTGATCCAGCAAACACTTCTGATGACTTTGTTTATTCTTCTGCAGACTTAAATTCTGAGAAAAAATATAACATATTTGGTATTCAATGCCCAATTACTATTGGTTTTTATTACGAAGGTCTAAGCGTTGCGGACTCAAAGAAAATAAATGATTACTTAGTCCTTCCTGACGAAACAGACTTTTCTCATGCCGATGAATCAATTTATAAGATCATGGGAGTGGGGGAAGAGGGTTTGGTTAAACTTAATTTAGTCAATACTGTATATGAGGATGTGTCTGTTACAGCTAAGGGTTATGATGGTAACGGTGGAGCTGAATCGGCTGTTCTCTCTTCTCATTTGCAGTCGTTTATCAATGAAAAAATTATACCGTCTAGAGGGGCTTACAGATCTTTTACTCACAGTGGCGGTAGGTTTGATAAATATTACGATCAGGATTTAACTCCTGCTTTGTTGCCAAAAAATAAAGCTTTGCAGTTTTCTGTAGCAGAGCTGCTTTCGCCAAACTTTTCTGCTTACAATGATACTGGGTTCTCTGCTTTTTATATAAATGGCGATATTAATCTAGGAGACATAGGAGAAAAATCGGAAGTAGAAGTTTATCAATCAAATTTAGTTAATGTAGATTTAAGAGATGCAAAGTTATTAAAAATAAAAGAATCTAAAGCTTTGTTCTCTGATTCCTCAGTAGATGGCGAACAAAAAAATAGAGCTATAATATCTGTAGCAGATAACACTAACATATCCTTACCGAGAAGAAAGTTAATAACAAGAGATTTTGATTTTATAATAATAAATGGATCTAGAGACTCAATACAGATAACCTCTCCTGAAGGGTCTGCGGTTTTTAACACAACATTAGCGTCGGGTAAGTTTATAAAAATAAGTTATGCTTCAAACGCTTTCGCATCTTCTGGCCCTTCTGATTGCACAGTAGTAGAGAGGGGCATTTATAGGAAAGATTTAAAGGCTTTCACCGTGACTAGGCAGAGCTCAAGTTTTATTATAAATAATGAAATACCACAAACAAACATAATAAATAACTCAGGAGCAAACCTTGGCCTTAAGCTGATAGGTAGTAGCCAAACCTTGCAAGTAGATAAAGATAAGCACATGCTAGTTAGCTCTGCTGCTCTAGTATTAAAAAACAAAGACAACGTACATAGATTAATAAAGCAGATTAAAGACGGTACAGTAAATTTAGACAAAGGGTTATACGAGAAACAGGCTATTTTATTTAATGATCAAGTCATTAGATCTTTCAGCGTTCCGCAGTTTTTTAGCGCTGACTTTATTCCTTTTATTTCTAGCGATACAGTAGATCAAGACCGAAAAAGCGGGATTCCTTCTGTTATTTCTATGTCTTTTAATGGATTTTCTATAATGGATGCCGCTAGCTCTGTAAAAAATATACCCGCAGTAGGCCCAATTTCTTTTAGCGTGGCTAATAATGGTTCAACGAGCTTTGACTTAGTGGATATAGGCTGTAGGCTGGATGAGTTTAGGTTGTCTCAGGCGAATGATAAAATATTATTGCCAAAGAAAAACTTTGATTATATTTTGGATAAGTCAGCTAATATATCTTTGTCTTTGTATAATAGGTTTGATATAGAGGGAAATCTAAAAGATACAAATGTATACAAATTCAATCTAGAAGGAACAGTGGATTATGATGCCGATGAGGACACATATAGGTTTGCGTCTTTATCAGGCAAGAACTTATATAACATAACTCAAGCCGGAGAAGCTGCGGTTGGCAACATTACTAAAAAGCAATCCTATGTTGACCTAATTAGGTACTTATATAATGAAGACATCCTAGATGAGGAAAGAACGTTTCTTCGTAGATTTTATTGCGGAAAGTCTCTTTATGCGAATAAATCTATAGTATTTAAAGATCCATTTGAGGTAGAGGGAACTATACAGTCTGGAACTGTGTTTTTAAACGTATCAGGGAATGATTGTTTAAAGGAAGGCTTGGATTTACAACTTTCTAAAAATTCTTATGTAGTTGGAAGTTGGGGAGCAGGAACAAAATTAGTAAGACCTAAATACTCTATAACTCCAAACGCAAGCAAGGTATTTATTTTAACTCATAATGCAGATGTAGAAGTAGCAAGTGTTGATAATTTAAAGATAGCAAATATTTCAAATGGAGAAATAAATGTAAAATACTCAGAAAGTAACGAGGAGGATGAATTGATTAATTATAGTTCTCCTGTTTACTCGTGTGAAAGAGCCGACTTCACTTCATCTACCGATATAACATATTCAGAAATAAGAAAGCAAAGAAGAGAAGATTGGTTTATTAAGCTTACAGATTTAGATATACCTCATCTAATAGAAGACCCAACATACTTTGACGAAAAAGAATGGCAAATGGAGAGGACATTAGAGAAGAGAGGCATTAATGTTCAATATGAGGGAGCTAGGTATAAATTTTCAAATATATTCAACACTAATAAAAACGAGCCTAAAGAAGGCCAGACAGGGTTTCAAACTATAGAAGATTACAATGATGCATATAAATTTGGTGTTACTTTCTTTAGTAATCAAAGGGGCGTGAAAAGAGATGTATTTTTTAAGAAAGATATATCGTCTATGACTAGCCCAATGTATTTAAAAATACCTTGGGATATGAAGCAAGATATAATTGCTTACGGTCTCAATACTGGCCACGAAAGAATAACAAAATGCTCTCACTTTAACGAAAGAACAGGCGAAATAACTTTATCAGGCTTTAAGCCGGATAGATACCATTCTTTTGAGTCGGAAGAAGTTTTTGATTATGATTTTGTTTATGATTTAAATAATATTGAAATAGATAATTTCAGTAGACTCTTTAATAAAAAGGAATACGAACAAAAAGATTACTCAGAAGAGGTTACTTTAACGTATAATGGAGAAGTTTACGGACCCGGAGAAAAAATAAAAGGTGTTGGATTAACTGAATATAAGCTAAATATGCCTTATCATTTTGATCTAAAATTTTCTCAATACGGAGTAGAAGATATAGATGATTCAGCTGAAGACGCCTCTATTAAATCTGACGAAAAAACAGATTTTGCTAAAATATTTCAAAGTAAAATAGATGACCCCACTAGTGCTGTTAAATCTCCCGCTTGGAGTAAGGTTTCTCTTAACGAACATAGAAATAATTTTCTAAATGCGGTGGTAGAAGAAAAAGTGTCAAGCGGCGCTGCTTATGAACTCATACAGGGAAGAAAAATAAAAAATATAGAGGGGCGATATATTAATGAAGTAGATAAAAAAGGTGGTGGTCTTTTTGTTATTAACGAATATGAAAAAGGTAATTGGCACCACACGAGAAATTTTGAATTTACTATACCATTGCTAGAGGGCACCTTAGCTTCAGATTATACAATAATTCAATCAGGGGATGAAAAGATAACAATAGAAGATAAAGTTGAAAAAGTTATAAGGGTAAGAGTTAATTTAGTTGGATATAAGAATCAAAGAAATCAGTCTAACATAGAATCTCCTGCTTATGAGTACAAGATAAAATCTTCCTTAAAGTTAAATTCTGCTCCTCACGACTTAATAAGGTTATCTATAGAAGATAAAGACAGTGCGCCTTTTGCTCCCGACGGGGTTGTAAGAAGCCTTAATGAAGATTTTTCTTCAGCCATATCAGAAGAGCAAAGCGTAAAAGCTATGGACAGAATAAAAGCTCGATATGAACAACAAAGCAAGGAGGTTAGAGATGCAGACGAAAGACTCCTGCCTCTTGATGAGTACATGAAGGCTAATCAAATAGAGATAAACCAAAGAAATCATAAAGCTCATTTGTCTTTAAAAAATAATCATGGATATTCTTTTGTTCCTTTTGGGGTGCATTCTGGGCCTGACCCAATGGTTGGATTCAGATTTAATTTAAATAGAGATAAAGCTTCTTATAGTAGCGTTAGGTTTAGATTAAAAAAATTAACTAACAAAAAAATAGTATTTAATGATTTAACTAAAGATGCTAAAATAGGAACATACCTAACAAATAATACAAGCAAAGCTAAACTTAGATATATATTAGATTCTGAGTTAGAATCAATATCTTATCAAGACATAGCAAGACCCGGAGGAGTAGCAAAACTTAATACTTTTGGTGGATGGAACGATATAGAAGCGACTACTGATAATGGAAAGACTTTTATAAGATTAAATAATGTAGATAACGGAGATGCTATAGTATTCAAACATGATGCAGGAACATCTGGGCCTAATAAAATAAAAGCAGGGAGAGTGTACTTTTTAAGAATTTTTGCTGTAGCAGCAGATGGGGAAGAAAAGGGCTCTAATTTATATGAAGTGCTAAATGTATTTGATAACGACGAACGAAATACAGATTTAACTTACGATGCTGTTAATATTATAGACAGCGCAGGGTTCTCTGGTAATAAATACAAAATAGTAAACTACTTCAACCTGCAGCCTCAACTAGATAACAAAGGGCGAAGAGTAGATGGTTACAGGGGACAGAATCCGGTAATTAATAAAATATACGATCACGGAATAGACGATACTCAATATACGTCTCTTAACTTTCCTATTATAGTGAACAATAAGAGATTTTATCTAGAAAGACCTTCTTATAAAGATTATTCAGTCGGGGTTTCTGACGAGGAAAATGAGGATAGTTACGAAAGCCCGAATACAGCCGAAGCTTTTGCTACAACTTCAGATAATATATACACCCAAGAAGGAAATGTATTTTCTGTTAGAGCGAACTTAGAGTTATCTGCTGTCGCTGAGGGTTTAGTCTCTAACGAAAGTGACTTAACAGGAAATAACCGAGACAAAACTAAAGCTAGAACATCTTTAATAGATTTGGATGAGAATATTTATTGGCATGACTTAGATATATTTGCAAGCTTTAAAAATATATTATTCCGAAATAATACTACTATAGATTTTGTAAGTATTTTTAACAAAGAGGTTAGAGTAGTAGTCAAGCTAACGAAAGGAAAAGAATATAGATATATATTAAATGGAGGCAATATAGAGGGCGAAGGCGACGAAGCTAAGATTTTAATTAATGGGGCTGAAGTTTCTATTAGCGGCAAGAAGTTAGATTATTTTATCTGTGAAAATGGAGAAATAGAAATACTTTATAAATATAAGGATTTTAACACTGAAACATTTTTTCATTTTGATGCGCAAGACACAGAGGAGTTTTTATTTAGTGACGCAAAGAAAGATTTACTAGAAACTCTATATACTTCTATATTTATAACTGAGTCAGCTTACTATGTTGACCAAATAAAGAAAACAACTAACGATGATACCATAGCTGCTGATTATATGGACTATCAAGTACCTAATTTAAATAATTACAATGCAGATTCAGAGCACGTTCTATTTACTCCTTCTTCATTTTCTTATACCGAAAATTTAGATAGGTTATTTAGTCTTGATAAAAAATATGAATTATTAAGGAGTACTACAACTGATCACGGGCTAGCTTATGACGGGCCTTTACCAGCAACAGTTAAATACATATACCCAGTATTACTTGACGGCGGAATGGAGTTGTCTTTTAGCTTAACGGAGGACCATGTCAAAGGGTTTATTAACGGTTTCGAGCCTCCTAAAGACGATGGCTCTTCTTCGTTTAGAAATAAACCTAAGTCAATAAGATTTAACTTACAGAGATTAGAGTCTGGTAGCTGGGTTCAGGTTTCAGGAAAGGAAAATTTAAGCATAGAGATAGACGACAAACAAAATTTTAGAGTCTCCTTAGGGGCTAGTCCTTCAGGGAGCTCGGGAAGTTCTGGTTCTTCTGGTACTGCGGGTTCGTTTACTGGCACTTACAGGATGGCTATAAAAAATGAGACTTTCCAGTATTACGACGAAGGGGTGTTAAAACACTTTAGACGCAATGAGTTAATGAGGCTTCCCTTTGATTGGCGATCTGTAATAAGGCAGTCTGATATAGGCGAGTCTGTAGATGGGATATTTAGCCTTGATCTCGCTGAGAACCATTTAATAGGGAATTCTATATCTATTCCTAAGGAAGGGGTAAGTCTTTTTGGTTGTCATGAATACTCTAGGGTAGCTGATAATTACGACATTAATATACCTCATGAGAGATTATATAAGTATAGACTCTCCCATAGACTAAAAGCATCCTATGTAGATAAAATAGCAGTAGGAGGAATATCTAAGGTAGTTATAGAGTCCGGTGGTTCTGACTACAGGGTCGCTCCTGACATTGTAATAGAAGATCCGGAGCCTAAAAAAGGATTACTAACTAAAACCTCGAAAGCTATAGCTCATATTGAGTCAGGAAAAGTTATTTATGTAGAGGTTTCTGACTCGGGGGCTGGATATTCTGATGTAAGTTCTGAAGCAGGCAAGCAAAAAGTTATAGATAGGGCGAAGGGCGATATTCCTTTTGTTTTTCATAGTATGGTTATACAGGATTCTAGCTTTACTCATACTTTTAATTTAACTAACAATAGTAAACTAGTTAATCACGATGGACAAAAGAATATAATATTAGGAGCTAGAGTCTCGGGAACTGGCGTACCCTCTGACACAAGAGTAGAAAAGATAAACAGCTTGACTCAATTCACACTAAGTAAACAGGCTACTGCCACTCAGGCTTCTTCGATTTCAATAGACTATAAAGAGCGTCAGATGCCTTATATATCGCTTTCAGAGCATAAAGGGGTAAAGACGGCCGATGTCACAGTTAATAATATTACAGAAGATACGGGAGAATGCCAAGAGAATTTTGGTATATTAGCTGATGAGGCAGAAGCTTTAGCAGAATATGTCGAGGAGTCTTTTGGGGTAGATGACTCAGAAAGTGCTCAAGCCATAGCAGATTTTAAAACTACATTAACTAAATATGTTAATACTTTAAATGCTGTATCAGAAAGCGATAACTGGAACACTGTAGAAGATATAGAAAGAAAAATTAAAGCAAGAGAAGATAGTTTAAACGAACGTAACATAGAAATAAAAGATACTCAATCTTACGCAATTTCAACAGAAGATGAATATAGCGATTTACAAGGCACAGAAAGCAGTAAGCATTTAGGGCTATATGAAGCAGACGAAAGAGAAGCTACTCAAGAGATATCTGTAACTATAAAAGAAGACGGCAGTTGCGAGAAGGAAGTTTTCCCAGAACCAACTAAACCTGTCTTAACAGCAATAGTTAATAATAATTCTATAGCGGAATATAGAGTTGTAAAAAATGAGATAGCCAATAAATCTCAACCTTGGTTAAGTTCTTTTTCAAGAGAGCAAAATCCTAGCCTACCTAAAGGGTTTGGTATTAATCCTACGTCTCCTGTTACTGGAGAAGTCTTTAATAATTATGTTAGAACTATTAATAACATGAGATTCTTGGGGGCTTATGTTCCTGTGTTCGCAAAGGTAAGAAAATATAGAAAATATGAATATAGGTATGTAGAGGATATGGCTAATATGACATTCTCTCCGGAAGATCCTAGCAATGCAGGAGAAGAGATTGTTAGAATAAATGAAAGTTATCAAGCATTAACATACGAAGCTTTATCTAAGCAAAATTTTATAGATTTTTACGACCATAAAGAAAAGAAATATAAGAGAGCTTGGTTCTCCGGCTTTAAAGGGCTGCAGGGTCAAGTAAAGTCAAATATAACTAAAGCTACTTATGATATTGAAGAGTTTAAAACAGATCAAGTGTTTGATGCAAATTATATTCCCAAAGATATAGGCCTGCCTAATAAGGTAAATATACCAGAAGAGAATGGGGTATTTTGTTTCCCTGCTTCGTATGGAGATGTATCTGGAGATAGTGCTGGAAAAGTTCTTACGCAAGAGAAAGGATTAGATTTGCCAAACTTAAATAAAAGAAGAGCTTTTGCGTTCGGGGGCGAACTAGTTTATACAAGTGAGGAATATGATATTACAAGCGAAACTATGGATACTGATGTTTCTATTGTCAATATAGCTGGATCTGAAATAATAGACACTTCTTACGAGAACGAAATAATATTTGGGTGTCAGATAAGCGGAAAACCTTTTTGGTCTACGTTTTTAAAGACAACTATAGAATGGACAGAATTTGAGATAGTGCCTTCGCCTAGCTTCCTTAAGAGCGCTGTAGGAGAAGATGGATTAGGTAAGATAGAAAACATAAATGGAACAATTCTGCAAACTAGAGGTATATGTAAAAACGAAAAGATAGGAACAGTCGACAAGGAACAAGGCTATCACAGCTTATGCACCGACGGAGATGTTAGAGGTGGAACAGGTAACGTACAAAGTTACGAAGAATATTTTGGCTTAGCTGATGGAGATGATATCATAGGGCCATCTATGCAAGAATTTGAGTTTTCATCAAGAGAAAGAATAGATCCGTCTGCTGGAAAACAAACATTTAAAATAGAGCCAGAATTTACTCAGGCTCTTGCTGTTTACGGTACGAACAAAACAGAAATGATAGTTAGAAGATCCGATGGTTTGTTTAACCAAAACTTCCAAGCAGGCCCTTGTGTTCATAAATGTTCGCCTTTTGGTAGAAAAGTCTTTATGATTAGTGATGAGCAACTAAGGTTCGACTTGATGAAAAATGGCTAACGAGTATAAAGAAAAAGCGGGAGAAGAGCCTTCCTTCGGAAGTACATCTAGAACTAGATCTTTAAAAAATTTAGAAAAAAAAGAAGTAGTGAAGATGCCTAGCGGATTCAAAATGGCGAAAAATATAACAAGAAGTATCGCTAATACTACAAAGGCAGCTTTACAAGGAAAAGAAATAGTAGCTAAACAGGAACTTTACTCAAAAAGAACTTCCATATGCAGAAGCTGCCCTTGGTTTTCAGACAAAGGAGAAAGATGCCAAAAGTGTGGATGCGTAGTGCCGCTTAAAGCGTACTTTACTCAAGAGAAATGTCCTATTGACAAATGGTAGAGTTTTTTATTTTGCGGTTGCTTTTTTCAGTCTGCCTATAAGTTCGAACGTTTTACTTTTAGAAATCTCATTTACAGAGGTCAAGCTTTCTGCGCCTGAATATCCTTCTTCTACTAGCTTGCTTTTGACTGCTTCAAACTGTATGCCTTTACTAGACATAATTGACTGAAGAAGCGTTGCTGGGTTAGAGTCAGCTTTAGGAGATGCTTGAGAGAAAGCCCTGTTTGTTTTTTGACCTCCCCCCATCTCTTCTTGGCCTACAACGTTAATCTTTAAAAAGTTTCTTACGCAACGAACAAAAGCTCTATTTTCTGCTGTTGCGGCTAAAAAGTTAGAAGCAAAGCTGTATGTGTTTTCTTGATGAGCGTCTGCTATAGCTGAGAACGAAACAATCTTATTATCTGTCTCGTAATTTGGTATCCACTCAATCGTGCAAGTTGTAGAAAAATAATCTTGCGTTGCAGCGTGAACAGTATAGTTAACATTGGAATACCCTCTGATTTGAGCTAACTCTTTAATGCCGCCCAATAAAATAAGTAAGTCTCTGTCTTCTAGCACGGAAACGTCAGTCTCATTAGTTCTTTGTTTGTTTGCAACTAAAAACTCTTTACGGACCATCTTGCGCCAGTTAACGCTACCATCTTCGTTAAAAAGATAATCTATTGTTGGGTTGACTAAAAGTCCTTTGTCGTCTCTTGAAAGTTTTTGTGCTTCAGACATTTGACTATTATAAGACAAACTAAACTTAAAGTCAAGAAAAATATACCTATACTGATTCTGTTATCCAGAAAAAATCCATTTCTTCCCAGAATTCTGGACTATCGATTATTGGGATAGGTTTAGTGAAAAAGTTTGGAATACTAACTTTGTTAATGTAAGCGGCTTTACCGGGGTAAATAGTATCTCCTTCTATAATAAATTTTCTGCTTCTAAACGTTAGTTTGTTTAGATCTAGATTATCATAGTTAGGCAAAAGTTCCTTGCTTTTTTTGTCTATTATTTGAATGTTTTTGTCTAGGTCTAATATATCAAACTTAAGCTTCTCTAAGTCTTCTCCTTCTAATTTAGAAAATATACAATTAGGAACATTATTTTTTTCCAGATCTCTGGGAAAGTTTTTATCATAAGACTTACTTGTTACAAGAAAGATGACTTGGTTTATTCTTTCTTTTACTTCCGCTAAGTCTTTTATGGGTATAGGCTTTTCAGTTACTATTACGCCCTTATTTGTTTTTAGTTGTTCTTTCATTACGTTGACATCGTAATGGTAGTCCATTCTGATAATATGCCTATCTTTTGGGACCTCTTTACTAAACTTCGTAACAGCAGAAGGAACAACTTCTATGAATTCATGAATCCACTTAGGGCCTATATTAACTGTTTTATTTTTTATCTTAGCCTCAAGGCCCATAAGCTCAAAAACTTTTTGTGCTATAAATTCTGGTCCAATTTTATTTATTGTTTTAGGGCTCTCTTCGAGTGCGTAAGAGTGTTTGTTTCCTTCTTTCGGGCTTGAGATAAGGAAGGTGTCTTTTTTGTCAGAAAAGAAAGGTCCACAGTTTTGGGTTGGAGAATTAGAATATAGAGAGACTATTTTCTTACCGAAAGAAGAAGCTATGTGAGTTGGGAAAGAGTCTGTTCCTAGGTGGAGCAGGCTCCTTTTTATTAGGTAGGCTGTTTGGTTTATATCAAGCTTACCTCTCATATCGTAGCAGCCTTCTATGAGTTTTTCGTCTTTTAATCCTAGTTGGATTATATTAACACCAAGTTTTTGAAAATCTTTTAAAAGCATAAATAAAACTTCGCGCCAATAGTCGTAGTTTTTTGCTGGTTTAGAGTAGGGAGAAAAAGTTACATAGTTGTTAAATGGCAAAGGAGCAAACTTCTCATAAATATAAGGTTTGTTTATCTTTGCGCCGCAAGCTAAAGCGTACTGTTCTACTAAATGCATAAGTTTCTAAAATGACCTAAGTAGTCTCCGTCCATTGTTACTTTTTCATAACTTTTAGAAAGAAAGTCTAATGTTTCTTTATATTCTTTTTGATCTCTTCCATGAAGTTCTATTGAAATATTATCTATTTTTTTAATTAAATTTGTTTCTATCAAATGAGGTATTATTTCGTATTCTGAGCCCTCACAGTCCATCTTAAGAAAGTCTATTCTATCTATATTATTATTAGAAAAGATTTCTAAGAAATCAAAAGATTTAAAATCGTGTTTTAATTTATAGTCCGCGTCGAATCTTGATTCACTCAAATAAGAGCTTTTGCCTTCGTATATTGTTTTGTGGCCTCCTGTGTTATTCTCGTTCTTCATGAAGCCTATGGGTTTATTTTTGCCGACTACTGCTCCGTGAAAGCATGTTGTGTTTTCTAATTCTTCTAAGTTCTTTGAGGCAATCTCGTGATTTTCTTGCATCATTTCAAAAGCAAGGATAGAACATTTTGGGTAAAGATGGTTAGCTAGTATGGAGAAGGATCCTACTTGGCATCCTACATCCACTATAAATTTAGGATATCTTTTGGGATTCCACTCTGATAGCTTATAACAGTCTTGATCGAATACTTCGTGGACGATTTGTTCGTCGGAAGTACCTTCTCTTACCGCTATCATATAATTCTTTTTAGTCATTAAGAAAGATTTAGTGCTATTTTATCTTTACCGTTGTGTTGGTAATTAAACATTCTTTGTGTTCCTATGTGAGGTAAATAAGCTATTTCAAAAAAGCCTTGATGATCCCCTCTTCCTTCAAGCCACAATAGGTCATCCATTTTAGAGTTATAAGGTATAACCTTATGTATGAAATCATTACCTTCTAATATTTGAAAGTAAGACGGATTAGTGGCAAAATATATATTATAGTCTGGATAAGTCTCAGACAGGCTCTTTAAGACGGAAGTGCAAAGGAAAACATCCCCTATGCTTCCGGGCATTACAATTAAAATTCTTCTGCTCTCATCATCTTTATCTAACAAGTCCTCTATTTTAAAAGGAATATTTTCTTTATTTTCTTCTTTAGCTTTATTTCTAAAAAAGCTCTCTATATTATTTCTGGGAACTTTATTTTCTATTTGGTTCATCCAGTATTTATGTCCATCGTTTTGATCGCATACTTCCATTTTTAATATGTTTTTATACATATATGTAAGCCATTCAGAGTCACTGGCTATACTTGGTATTTTAGCCTCTGGGTCTCTAGGTTTCCACGTTAGGCTGTCAAAGTCGAAATCTGTATAAGGAGCGTCGTCAATAAATTTCTCGAGTATAGCTCCAGTTGTCTCTATAGAAAAATTTTTAATTGCCCATTCTCTTGCTAGTTTACCTTTCTCTCTCTTTTCTCCCTCTGGCATTTCGTATACCTTTTGAAGTTTTTCGCATATATCTGTTGGGCACGTAGATGCTTTTCTAAATTGAGTTCCGTGTTCTCTATACTCTGACCAAGCGAGAGGAATAGATTGAGATCCTTCTTCGCAACTTTCTTCTCCGCAACTGTAATCAGTTACCAGAGTCATTAACTCCGTAAACTTTGCTTCTTGGATTGGTATTTCCTGACCGCCACTAGTGAATGGGTGACAGTAGACATCCATTAAGTTGTAAACTTCGTTAAGTTCTTTTTCTTCTATACCTAAGGAAACAGAACAAGTTACTTGACTTTTTTCTGACTTGCAAATATCACAAGTGTCTCCTTGTTTTTTGTAAGGCTTAACAAAATAGTTTTTACATTTAGAGCAAATGTGAGTAGTTATTACTTCATCTTTTGGCACTTTATATTCTTCACATAATCTATGAATATTCCAGCCTTCCCCCCAGTGAGTATGAAATAATAAATAAGTTTTTTTATCTGGTTTATAAGTTTCTTTCCATAATGCGTAACCTTCAATAAGATTAGGCACAGACTTCCTTAATTGATTTCTAAAAACAAAACCAATAATAAAAGCATCTTCTTCTATATTAAATCTTTTTCTTAGCGTTAGTCTGGCTTCATCTGGCAACTTGCAAAAATTTTCAGGATTTAAAGCTCCATGAACAGTTTTTACTCCTTTAATTTCTAACCTATTAAATTCTTTTTCAGCAAAAGAGCTCCATACCCAAAAGTTTTTTATTTTTTTGGCTACTTTTATAGCGTTTGGGTAAAGCGGCAAGGAGTCTAGTGTTGTCCATACAACGGAAGTTACTTTATCAAACCAGTCTTTTTTCGTACAAGACTCCAAACCCCATATGTCTTGAGCACCTATATAAACATCTGGTTTTGATTCTTTAATCGCTTCATTTATAAAGTACCCACCATAGCTTAAATCTCTTCCTTGCTCGGGGTCTTGGTTTAATCTTGCCAGTTCTTGTTTGTTATTCGGCATAGTCCCCATACTTTTCCATGGGGTTTTATTTAAATTCTTGTCTTTCTTAGATGTGCCGCAGCAATAATGAAATATCTCATACTTACCTGTCTTGTATAAGTACGAGAGGATCTCCTTAGAGTTTCTTCCAAAGCCTGTTTTTGCTAAGGCTGAATCACTATGGAATAAAACTCTTTTTTTTCTACCAGACGACATCTTCGTCTACACTCTCTTCTTTCTTTTGAGTTTGAGACTTGTTAGAATAAGGAGTCTTTTTATTTCCTGACATTGACGCTAGCATATCTTCGTGTGATTGTTGGAATATAGCTTGCATAGAAAAACCAAAGTATTGCTTTAAAACTTCTGCTTCTCCGTACCTGAAACCCATTGAGTAAGTGGATTTATTTTCTGAATCTTCTTTTGAGTCTGCCGTAACTCTAAAGTTAAAACCCTCATTACCTCCTTGAGAATATGGAGAAAAGTTCATTTTAGTAGCTCTGGTTTGCGTTCCGTGATATGCAGACCAATCTGTTTTGCTTTCTATAGCATGAATTAAAGCTCCAAGCTCCATCGTGCTGAGTTTGGTAATGCACTTACTGTCCGCATCGAATCTTCCTGTCTTAGTTTTGTCGTCCCAGCTTTTTTGCTTAATTAAACTGGCGTAGACAGACTTGTCTTTAGGGTTTACTGAGAACGAACAAGCTGTTCCTGTTACCTTTGGGTTTGCTTTGTAAAACTGTATCATGTCCTATGATTATAAGATGAACTTAACTAAATGTCAATAAAAAAAATCACCCCCTCTCGGGGGGCGATTTAATAGAAGCTTAAGGTTGCTATTTGTCTCTTACGATACTGTTATTACTTTTTGCTTATCCTTTTGCCTTTTTTGCACTGAGATACTCAGCAATCCTTTTTCCATTTTAGCTTCCAAAGTTTCTGGGTCGGCTTTTGCGGGAAGAGGAAAGGTTTTAGAAATGTCTAGTTCCTGCCCTGCGACTTTTCCTTTCGCTGTTAGCTTAGTGACTCCATCTAAAACGGAGACATTAACGTCTTCTTTGCCGAGCCCAGTTAAAGGTACGTAAAGTGAATAGGAGTCTTCTGATTCTTCAAAAATAGAGTTACCTTTTCCTGTAGCTCTATTAGGTGCTCCTGTCCTCCAAGCACTAATCCAGTCATCGTCATAAGTATGACTAAGCGCTTCGTCTGCCCATCTGAACATGTCTGATATGTTACTTAGGCCCATATTGTTAAATGATAATGTATTACTCATGGTATTTATATATGCAATTTCCGTGCCAAACTAAAAAACTATTATTTCCTAAGGTTTTAGGTGTTTAGGGTGTGGGTTTGAAGTGCTTCGGTACTTTCTGTCCCGGTGGCTGTCGCACAAATAGAGACTTTATGTCTCTCTAGTGTCTCTAAGCTATCTTCTGCCGCTGCAAGCTTATTCACATATTTGTCTAATTCTGTGATTAGATCAGAATGTTCCCCGATGCCAACGCTTTTATTCATATAGATCCCAAGGGTAACTAAAGACTCTTCGATCTCCGCTTCGTATTTCTTTTTTAATGCTTTATAAAACATAATTAGCTCTTGTTTTTATACCATTCAGCAAACTCTTTTGCAAATGGCTCTAAAGTATCTTCGATTTGTTTGGTTGTTTGGTTTTCTAAATGAGGCCATTCAATATGATAATCTGCTTTAGACCTAAGTTTTGGATCATTTCTTTTTTCGTCTTCATTTGGGGGGTCAAAGTAATGCCTTTTCATCTCGAATAAACCTTCAGTCTCCCAATATTTTCTTATATGAACTAAAACCCCTTTATTTTTTCCTTTTACCCAGTCGACTTCGTCATTTTTATGATCGTCATACCTAATGTCTGTTACAATTGGTGTCCCTTTGCACCCTTGTACTTTTTTCTGAGCTATATCAGTCCAATATTTGCCTCCTGTTTGGAATCTTTTTAAGCCTCCATAAAAAACCAAGAGGTCTCTCACTTTGTTTTTAGATTCAGTTGAGCAATTTATTACATCAATACCGAACTTAGAAACGATGTAAGGTCTTACCTCTTCCTTGAGTTGGTCTGCTAAAGCTATCCTGTGCCCTTTAACCTCTCTTAATAAGAGACGGCAAAATAAATCCTTACCAGACGCTGCTATTCCACTAATTCCGATCATATTTTAGAATGGATTTTAGATAAGTTTCTGCCAAGCCAATTCAAAGCAACTAAAGACAGCCCTATAATAAATTTAAAAGGAGAGAAAAATACATTAGTCTTTTTATTCATCTTAGCTTTCATGTCATTCATGAATTGTTCTGCGTGAGACTTAGCTTTTTGCCTTTCTTCTTTATCTACTTCATTTAATTCGTTCAGCTCCACCAATACAAGTTTTCCTTTGTGAAAAAGGGTATCAAAAGAAACCCAGTAGTCTTTCTCTTCGCCTTCGAAAATTCTATAAAAATTAATAGAAGTTGTTTCTTCTGCCTTGCGTATTCCTTTATGGTTCGATTTAATCTCAAAGCCTTCATCGCAGTCTTTAACTATTTCCTGATCCACTTCATGAAAAAATAATTCTCCTGCTGAAGACACAGACCAAGTGTCCATACCGTTTCCTAGGTCAGAAGTTTGGAATTCTAACTCAGAAAAATCTTGGCCTCGGATTTCTTCTGGCAGCTTATCTAAGGGTAAGTCTGCCTCGAAGTATACTCTATCGAACATGTTTAATTCAGACAAGTTCATTACATTGACCGTACGTTAAATATGTTTACGTCTTTCGGGTCGCTATTTTTATTTTTTCGTATAGAGAATGTTTCATGATCTATTACGTCCATGATTTTGCCCACCCAATAGGAGTCATTCAAGTCGACGATTTTAACTACTTTGTCTACCATCTTCCTGTTGATGTCTACCATCTTCTTTTTTTCTTCGTCTGATCTTATCATATTACGATATTTTTATTTATACTTTCGAATTGAACATTTATGCCTTTGTATTCTTTTTCGTCGTAGAGCTGCTTTAAATGATCTTTGTCTTCGTTATCTAGTTTAGAAAGTATTTCAAATGCACCTTTCTGAGCTAGTCTGTTTCTGTCTTTCCTGCTGCAATTACAGCCTGTTAAAGAAACTGAACATTGATCAATTAAACGCTTTAGCGCCGGTATTTTTAATATTACCATAGGCTTAGACAAAAGTAAAGAACAAAATTTACCGCAACCGTTTAAAACTAGTAGTCCTTTAGGCATCTTTTAAAAAAATTTTAATAAAACTAAAGTAGATTATTAGAGATATTGGGTAGACAACAAAACCTAATAAAAAGTTATCAGTAGCTATAAAAGCAGACACTAAAGATATCCAAAAAGATAAACAATAAGGACAGCTAATTAATTTATTAAAAAAAGATGGCTCTTTAAAATAAGCAAAATCTAAATATTTTAAATCAGGGTTTTCGAAAAGCTCTTGTTCATACTCTTTTATATAAGTAAACTTAGATAGCCTAAACAACTTAATATACTGAACAAAAGAATCAGTATTAAACCATATTAATAAAATTCCAGAAGCAGCAAAAGAAGCCGCTACTGTCTTAATTACCTGTGCTGCCAAAGCCTCCATCTGATCTTTGTGAGTCCTCTAGTTGGTCTAGCTCAACCCACTCCACACTATTACACTGTTCTAGGATCAATTGAGCTATCCTATCTCCTTCTCTGAAGTTAAAAGAATCCTTAGAAAGATTTTGTAGAACAACTCCTATTTCTCCTCTATACCCTGAATCTATTACTCCCGCTAGTACGTCTATGCCAAACTTTACTGCTAAACCCGATCTAGGAGCGACTCTGCCGTAATAACCCGTAGGTATAGCTATAGAGATACCTGTTTTTACTATTGATCTACTGTTAGGTGGTATACAGCCCGATTCGTTTGAGTAAAGGTCGTAACCTGCGTCCGACAAAGTAGCTCTAGATGGTATTTGAGCTTCGCTATTTAATTTCTTTATTTTTACTAGTATCATGGATTTATTTGTTGTAGTGTTACTTTAAACTCTACCGCTAGCTCTTCTGAAGATGTATCAAAATCGTAAATTTTTTCATAAAATATTCGCTTAATGCCGTATGACACTGCATTCTTAAGGCACTCAGAACAAGGCATTAATGTGACAAACATTCTATCTCCTTCTCCCGGTCTTATAAACCTTAAAGCATTTGTTTCAGCATGGATAACTCGTTTTCTTCTATCGTTTCTGTCTGACCAATCGATATCTACTCCGGGAGGAGCTCCGTTGTATCCTAAAGATGCTATACTGTTATCAGGCCTAAGAATACAACAGCCAACTTGTATGTATGGATCTTCACTTCTTAAAGAAGCTGTCCTAGCTAGCTGCATGCCATACTGAAACCAATTCAATCTGCTCATTTTTAAATTTTAAAAAAGACTTGACAAAAAGTCAAGCTAATTTTATAATACTCAAAGTATGATTAACAGTTTAAGCGTAAGCAAGTCTGGAAACTCTTAAGAGACCAACAACCCCGAAGGGGCTTCTCAAGCTACTGAATAGTAGCACGCTACAAGCGGGTGCAGGCGGCGTTAGAGAGGAGTAACATCTAAGAAAGTTCTACTGTTACAAGATCATATAGTAAAATAGATTACGAAAGTCATTAGCTAGGCTCTTAATAAAAGGGTCGAAAAGGGTATAAGCCCCTGCGAATAGAACTAATATGGAAGCTAAGGCGTTCTTTTGTAATTGTTTTTGTTACTTATGTAAGTTGGGTGAGGTGTGCCTATTACCAAAAAGCTTTCTTTCGTCTCGCAAGCGAAACACTAAAAAAATACGCCGATTCCGCTTGCGGAATCCTCCTTTTTATTTATTTTTAAATTATGAAAAATTATTATATCCAAATAAAAAAAGTACAAGATGAAGAATGCGAAGATTCTCTATCTTCTGTGATAGAGAGATACTCTCCAGTTTTCCTCTCTATGTATTCAAGGTTTATATCTTCAATAAAGCAGTCCGGAGCTGACCCTTCGGATATTTTAGACGATAAAGACATGATTATTTATGAAGCCGTAAAAAGCTTTAAAAAAGATAAAGGTGTTAGTTTTTGTACTTGGTTAAGCAATATAACTAAATATAAATGTTTGCATTTAATGAATAAGTCTAGAAAGCAATGTGCTTTAAAGGAGAGGTATAAAAATAAAATACATACTGATGATAATTTATTCGTAATAAACCCTATGGAAAGAATAAGCCTAATGCAAGAGCTAAACAAGGCTTTATCATCTATAAAAGATAAAAGGGTTTCAGAAGTATACTCACTTAGGTATTTCTCTGAAAAAAAGATGACTTGGTCTGAGATAGGAAAAAAATTGGGTTTTAGTTCTCAGACAGCGATAAATCTACATAGGAGAGGAGCAGATATACTAAAAATTAAAATAAAAAACTTGACAACTGTTTAGGTTTGTAATATACTGATTGGAGTATGGCTGATACAAGTAAGTCTAATAACGATTGGGAGAAGAGAGAGCTAGGAGCCTTGTGGACAAAAGAAGCACAAGGTTCTGGCCGTAAATACTTCTCAGGGCACATTAAAATCCAAACAGATTTTGGTGAGGAGAAAAAGATTAACGTAGTGGCCTTCCATAATAAAGATAAGAAGTCTGAGAATTCTCCTGACTTTAGGATTTATCTTTCTAGGCCCGCTAGTTCAACAGGAGAGGCAACAACCGCCACTGCGGAAACACAAACTCAGGAGGAGACAAGCGAAGCATTGCTGTGAGCGATTTCGCTTTAAAACTACCTGTTAACGGTCTAAGCTTTGGCCAAGTCTCTATTTGTATCTTAAATGAGCTATACAAACAGGGGCTTGAGCCTTGCTTATTCCCTATAAACGAAGATATTTCCGCTTACAGTTTGGATCCTAAATTTATTCAATGGCTTAAGGACTGCATAAGAAAATCATCTTCGAAACATAGTAAAGAAAATCCAGTTTTTCAATTATGGCATTTGAACGCTACTGCATTAGACAATCCTTCAAGAAGGAATGTTATGCTTTCATTTTATGAGTTAGATTCCCCAACTGAGTCAGAAATTAACATAGCTAATAATATTGATAAGCTAGCCTTCACCTGCCAACACTCAAAAGATGTCTTTCTTAAAGAAGACGTTCGTCACACCACCGTAATACCTTTAGGTTTTGATTCGTTACATTTTTCTAAGCTAGACAAGCAGTATTACGATGACGAAAGAATAGTGTTCAATCTTTGCGGAAAGCTAGAAAAAAGAAAAAGACATCAGAAAGTAATTCAGTCTTGGGCTAAAAGATTTGGAGGAGATAAAAAGTACCACCTGCAATGTTCGATACACAATCATTTTCTAAAAAAAGAAATGCCAGTATTGATCAATAGAATGTTAGGCGGAAAGAAATATTTTAATATACAATTTCTTGATTTCATGTCTAAGAATGATGTATACAATGATTACTTAAACTCCGCTGACATAATCCTAGGTTGCTCTGGCGGCGAAGGATGGGGTTTGCCTGAGTTTCACTCTGTAGCTATAGGTAAGCATGCAGTTATAACAAATGCTACAGGGTATAAGGAATGGGCTAACGAGGCAAACAGCGTTTTACTTGAGCCAGATTCTAAAATAGATTCAGCTGATGGGGTGTTTTTCCATAAAGGATCAGAGTTTAATCAAGGTAAGATATTTGATTTTAATGAAGACGCTTTCATTGAGAGTTGCGAAAAAGCAATAAAAAGAGTAGAATCTAATAGAGTTAACGAAGAAGGGCTTAAACTTCAGAAAGAGTTCACTTACAAAAGAACTACTAATGATATTTTGAATCTTCTTTACGATTTGTAAAATGCCAGAATATCTTTACGAAAATCCAGATACAGGCGAAATAATATCCGTCACCCAAGGAATAAATGAAGAACATTCCTATAAAGAAGAAGGCAAGACCTTCAATAGGATCTTTACAGTGCCTAACGCTGCTATTGATAGCGACGTTGATCCATTTTCTTCTCAGCAGTTTTCAGAAAAAACTAAAAATATGAAAGGGACTATGGGAGATATGTGGGATTACTCAAAAGAGCTTAGCGATAAACGAAAAGAAGTAACAGGAGGATCAGACCCCATAAGAAATAAAGCCAAAAAAGAGTATTCTGAAAAAAGAAAAGGCATGAAATACAAAGAAAAGCAATGACATGCTCAACAGCTCAACAGTATCCTATATAGCTAAGCTTTTAAATTCCGACGAGAAAGTAGTAAGGAAACTAACAGAGGAAGAATCAGATAGGCTTGAGTTAGTTAAACATGCATCTAAAAAGAGGCTTAATAAAAAAATTTTAAAAAATATTGACTCTAAAATCTCGTCTCAGTTGATGGTTTTTAAAGAGGGGGCCAAAAAGGGATTATCAGAAGATGACTGTATATTTCTCTCTAACTCTCTAAACAATTACTTCTTTTGCCTATCCCAAAAAGACTTAAAACCAAACTTAGATATAACAAGAAAAAAAAATGAAGAGAAGAATGAAAAATCTGCTGCTGTTTGCTTAATCGTAACTGTTTTATTCTCTGGAGCTTTGAGAAATTACTGCGAAAAAAACGAAATAGAAGAGAGTTTTGAACAAACTATAAAAGCATACGATAATCATATAAAAGAGAGTTTAAAAAATTGCAAAAAGGATGTAAACGTACATAACTGTAAAGAGGTATTAGAAGTAATAAAGGATAAGTATCTATGAGAGAAAAAGAAAATAACTATTTTAAAGATGTTTTTTATATTATGGCTCTAGCTTTGGTCGTTCTAGGTGGCTGCGCTACTCCATTAGGAAAGTTTAACAAACAAGAGAAAGTTGTAGAGAACATACAACAAGAGAAAGCTAATAACGATACAAAAAAAGTAGAAAGCGGAAGGACGTTTGTATACGCAGCAGACCAAGCCCTACAAAAAGACCCAGACCCCTCACCTCAGTCTCAAGTAGCTAAACAAATGACCACTAGAGGGGTTACAGCACTTGGACCTCCTCAGATGGAGAACGCTATGAAGTCTGATCAAATGGTAAACGGTCTACTTTCAACCGACCCATCAGAAGTAAAGAAAGGGAAAGAAATTTTAGCTACTATGGATAAAGATCTAATAGCTATTCAAAACCAAAATAGAATTTTGTCTGGTCAATTACAAAACGCACAAACCAAATTAAAAGCAATAAACCAAGAAAATGCACTACAAGCTACTAAATACTCAAGCCTAATGAGCAAAGTATATTGGATTGTTGGTGTTGTCGTATTCCTAGTTGTTTTAGCCATAGGATTTAAGATAGTAACAATGGTAGCCCCCTTTGCTATGCCAGCCTCAGGAGCGACAGGTACGCTTCTTAAAGTAGTACAAGGAATTCAGAAAGTTAGAGATCATCATATGGGAGAGAAACCAGAGATGCTTAGGCAGATTGATGACCACCTTCGTTCACACTTAGACAAGAAGGACAGATGGATGATAGCTCAAGCCAAACAAAAGCTACATATGTTGTGAAATAGTGTAATTTAATGTATAACATATAAATATTATGTCTAGTATATCAGATCAATTTAAAGGGCTCCCAATTGGCGAGCTCATCGCAAACCCACTTATCGCGGCTGCTCAAGCCCAAGGTAAATTAGCCGGAATTACCGAGCAATTTATCGAAGAAGTAGGGCTAGAAAAAGATTCTAACACAGGAAAACTTAGTGCCAGAACTGTTGAGTTCGACTACGATGCTGTTGTGGAGCACAAAAGTACTGATGGTAATGGAGTAGAAACCACTACTACTGTAGCCGAACCTAGAACCATGAAGGTTCCTCTTTTAGCTATCGTAAATACCCCAAATTTATCTGTTAAAGATGTTAAGATTGACTTTGATATGAAGGTTCAATCTACTAGCGAAAGCAAAAGTTCAACGACAGCGAACGTTACGACTAAAGCGAATTATAAAGCTTGGTGGTCTCCTGTTAGCGCTTCAGTTACAGCTTCTGTAGGTAGTAAGAGCGAAAACACAAGAAAGAGTGATAACTCAGCTAGGTACACGGTTCACTGTGAAGCAAGAGATGATGGAGCCCCAGAAGGTCTAATGAAAGTGCTGGATATATTAGGAGACGCTATCAAACCCGCGCCTCAAGGTGGAGCTTCAGCCCCAGCACCCGCCCCCGCAGGCCCGTAAATCAAGACAATAAATGGGATTAACTAATTATTCTTTAGGAATTTCACCTCCCACCGAACCACCCCAACCCTCGCTTTCAAGCGAGGGGCAAGGTGGTCAGGAGGATTCTAATTCATTAGATAAGTTAGTTCAGTCTATATATAATTCTGTCGCTTTTGCTCAAAGAAAAGTAGAGACCGAGCATTTAGGCAGGGTAATGTCTACATATTTTGACAGCGATGGGAACGCAAAAACTTTTAAGGTAAAACTTCCCGGAAATAACGGAGAAGTAACAGAGACACATATACCCTTAATAACCCTGACTAATAATGCTCACTTAGCTATTGACGAGCTCGAGATGGAGCTATCTGTAAATCTTAGCCACTTCGAAGACGAGATAAACAACAACAATAATAAGCTATCCGCTCAAATAACAGGGACCAGAGGTCAAGAAAATTTAACAAAAATTAAAATTAAAATGAAAGGCAAAGACACACCAGAGGGTCTTGCTAGAGTTAACGATCAGCTCATAAAAATACTTCCAACTTAATGTTGACAAATTTTTAAGTTGATGCTATAATACCAAGTATAGTGGATCTTAAAGATTTAGAAAATTGCAAAAACGGGCAAGATTGCTACATATTAGCTTGCGGCCCATCTTTAAACAAACACGATAATAAAGATACTAGAAATAAATTAAAAAATAATCTAGTATTTTCTATCAAGCAAGCTTACGATAGGTTTCCAGAAGAAACTGACTTTCATTTCTGGAATTGCTCAAATCTTCCTATAGATTATATGAATATACCCTACAGGTATGTTGATCATAAGCCTGAAATTGTTGTCGCTAGCAGCAACTATGAATTAGGAGCCAGATGGAACCCACAACAACATCATGATATATTTTTTAGAATACCTTTAATAGAAGAAATAGGAGGTAAAGAAAATGTATTAGCTTTTAAGAAAAATTATGATGATTTTCTGATAAGTAAAACCTGCACAGAAAGATGCACAGGTCCCGGCATAATGCTGGAGACTGTTCTCTACATGGCTTTACATATTGGAGTATCCTCCATAACTACAATAGGTTGGGATCTAGATAGACACGGAAGTCATTTCTATAAAGAAGGCTCTGTTTCCAATAAAGGTTGCGAAATACCTTGGGACATAGTACTAAATTCAAAAGCTGTACCCAGCATAAAAGATTGGCTATCCTCTAAAGGAGTTAGTTTAAACATATTGTCATGAAAAAGACTTACATTATAGCGGAAATCGGCATTAATCACAATGGTTGCCTTGATACAGCCAAAAGACTTATTGATATTTCTGCTGCAGCAGGATGTGATGCTGTTAAATTCCAGAAAAGAAACCCTGACGTTTGCGTTCCAGAACATCAAAAAAATATAAAACGGAAAACTCCTTGGGGCGAGATGACCTACTTAGAATATAAATATAAAGTAGAATTTAATCAAGAAGAATATAACGAGATAGATAACTACTGCAAGCAACAAAACGTATCTTGGAGCGCCTCTCCTTGGGATTTAGATAGTTTGAAGTTTTTACAGCAGTACGACATACCGTTTATTAAAATACCTTCGGCTATGATTACAAATATAAACTTAGTCGCAGAGGCATCAAAAACAGGTAAAAAGATAATTATTTCAACAGGTATGAGTTCTGAGCAAGAAATAGATGATTGCGTTGCCCTTATAAGGCGATACACTAAGAATTTAGCCGTTCTCCATTGTAACTCTACCTACCCAGCACCTATAGATGAATTAAATCTTTCTTGCATAAAAACACTTAAAGAAAAATACGATTGCGAAGTTGGTTACAGCGGGCATGAGTTCAGGCTAGGAACCTCTGTCGCTTCTGTTTACCTTGGGGCCAGTATAATTGAAAGGCATGTTACCTTAGATAGAACTATGTGGGGGTCTGATCATATGAGCTCAGTTGAGCCTCAAGGATTATTTAAGTTAGTTAGTGGTGTAAGAGAACTAGAAAAAGCTCACGGAGATGGAGAAATATACATATCAGCTTCTGAGTTTCCAGTTAGAAGAAAACTAAGAGGCTAATGGTGAATTTTTACGATTTAACTTGGGAAAACAGTGATCCTTTATCTTGTTTTATAGCTAACTCCGAAAACTTCGCTAATAATAAAACTAGAGGGGCTAATTATTTAAATAGATACGATTTCTTACAAAAAGATTTAATAAAAACTTCTCAGATAATATATAGAGACAACCCAGAATTAAAAAAGTTTAAAAATAAAAAGATCCTAGTTTTAGGCGCTGGCCCTACAACAAATTGGTACGATTGGAATCCAGATGAATATGACCATATATTTTCTTGCAATCATTTCTTTTTAAATGAAAAACTATCTAAATGCAAAGTAGATTTAATTTTATTATGCGACGAGGTAGATTTGAAAGGAGATAAGTTTATTGATTATGTAACTAAAAACAACACATTAGTAGGCTTTGAAGACTACAATAAAAGTTCAGATAATGTAAAAGTATTAAATGACACAATACCCAATAATGTTTTTGATTGTGTTTTAAGATTTCAAGGCAAAATAGGAGTTGCTCCTAAGCTAATTATTTTAGCAGTTTTACTAGGGGCTAGCCAAGTTGATTTTGCTGGCATAGATGGCCCACCTTCTAAAGATTACAAAGTCGGAGACTTAAACAATCATTCTTTTGAAAAAAACAAACCCTGCAAAGCTGGCTACCCTTATAAATTACTTTACTACCACTATCTAACCTTAAAAACGTATTTACAAAAAGAGATAGGTCAAGATGTGGTATTTAATAATTTAGGAGCAGGACATGATTGCAATGTTTTGTCTAAAATAGGAAATTTTTAATGTTGACTTATTACTAAGTTAATATTATAATTAATGTTGAATGTCAGATTTCTTTTCAGATAAAAAAATATTCATAACAGGCGGTACCGGATCGCTCGGTAGAAGTCTTATAAAAAGACTTAAATCTAGCAATTCTTCACTAGTTGTTTACAGCAGGGATGAAGGAAAACAGGCTCTTTATTTCGGACAAGATAAAGACGTAAAAACAATTATTGGCGATGTCAGAGACTACAGAAAGCTTAAGACCTCCTTGCTTTTAGAAAGACCCGATCTGGTTATACATACCGCTGCCATGAAGAGGGTGGACGATATGGAGCGTCATCCAGACGAATGCGTAAAGACAAATATAGAAGGCTCTGATAACGTTGCTAGAGCTAGCTTAGAGTCAGATGTCTCCAAGTGCGCTTTAATATCAACAGATAAAGCTTGTATGCCTGTTAATGTTTATGGTTCCACCAAGTTCATAGCAGAAAGAATTTTTACTAACTATAACTATAACTCCAACTCTACTAAGTTCCTATCAGTAAGGTACGGGAATGTTATAGCCAGCAGAGGATCCTTTATTCCACTATGGATGGATCTCATCAAAGAAAACAAACGCATAAACATCACTTCTTTAGAATGTTCTAGGTTTTTGTTTACCCTAGACGACGCAGTTGATACAGTGTTAAACGCTATTATCCATTCTTTAGGTGGTGAGGTTTTTATACCTCAAATAAATTCTTTTAAGATGGGGTCTATTATAGAGGCAGTAAAAAATATTTCCGGTAAAAACGGAGAAGATATACCAACTAAAATTACAGGAATGAGGCCCGGAGAAAAGATACATGAGGATATGCTCTCTATCACAGAATTGCCTTTTTCTTTCTTAGCTCCGACTCATGATCTAATCCAAGTGAGACCTCAGTACAGCAAGATAAATTATCAGTCAGACTGGCCTAAGTACGAAGGTCGAGAGTTGAATTCTTCGCTACATATAAATGATGATATAAGCCATCTTATCTCACTAATAAAGTCAGGATTAGAATAAAATGAAGATAACTCATATTTCTTCGGCAGCAGTTTTAATAGAGAACAAAGGCACTAAAGTCTTATGTGATCCTTGGTTAGTTGGGGATGAATATTATGGCTCTTGGACTATTCACCCTTCTTTAGATGAGGTGGATTTTTCTATGTTCGACGACGTAGATTATATTTATATTAGCCACATACATCCTGACCACCTTAGTGAAGAGACATTAAAGAGAATAAGAAAAGATATACCTGTGCTTATACATAAGTACGATGAGCCATTCCTAAAAAGAAATTTAACTAGATTAGGAAGAAACGTCATAGAGTTAAAACACGGAGAAAAGTTTAAATGTGGAGCGGATCTTAACATTCATATATATGCCTCTGACGATTGCAACCCAGAAATATGTTTTAAATTCTTTGGGTGCGGTAAATCAAAAAGCGTAGACGGCGGCTCTACAGGTATAGACACAATGTCTGTATTTGAGAGTTCTAGTTATTGCATACTTAATGTAAATGATTGCCCTTACGAGCTTTCCAAGACCGCATTAAGTAGAGCCTTAAAAAATCACAAGCCTGTTGACTTGCTTTTAGTTGGTTATGCAGGAGCAGGGTCTTACCCTCAATGTTGGTCATGTTACTCTGACAAAGATAAACTTAATAGATATGGCGTAAAAAAGAAAAATCATTTTCTTAATATGGGTTTGGATTACATAAATCAAGTCCAACCAAAATACTACATGCCCTTCGCTGGAACTTACGTTCTATCTGGTAGAAATGCTAAATTAGAGAGATTTAGGGTAGTGCCAACTCTAGACGAAGCTTTATATTTCTACAAAGAAAAGAACAACTCAAGTAAAGGCTTACTCTTAAACTCTTTTTCCTCTTTTAATCTTAACAACGAATCAATTCCAGAATACAAACCCTTAGATAGAGAGGCTCAAATAAAACACTGCGAAGAGGTTTTAATAAATAAAAAATATATATTTGACAAAGATGAAGAGCCTAGTTTAAGTTCTATAATATCATTAATACCAGAAGCCTATAATAGATATAACAAGAAAAGAGAAGAGCTAGCTTTTTCCACTAATACTAATATCTACATTTATTTACCAGAAGAAAAGATGTTAAAGATTTCTGCCGACGGAAGCGGATATAATGTCATAAATAAGGCAGACTTTAGCGACGAAAGATTTGTATCTTATAAATTAAATTTCAAGCTCTTATATAGGATTTTAAGAGGGCCTAAATATGCTCATTGGAATAACGCAGAAATTGGCTCTCATATAGAATTTTTCAGGAAACCAGAAGTATACGAGAGAAAACTTTATTACTCAATGAACTTCTTTCACTCATGAACTGCTTCGAAGCCACAATAGAAGAAAGCACAATAAAGTCTGTCTCTGATTTACTTAGAGGTGGATCTTTAGGTTTTGGCTCAGAAGTGTCGAAGTTCGAGCAATCGTTCAAATCTTTTTCCAAAAAAGACTATAATATAGGTATAAATTCTGCTTCTTCCGCCGCCTTTTGCTTATTCTCTTATCTTTACAGCAAGCATGGGTCTTGCGATGTGTACACTCCATCTATAGGATTTACTTCTCCAGCTTGGGCAGCAATGGCTAATGGTCATAATGTTTATTTTTTAGATGTAGATGAAAATCTGTCAGTAAATTTTGATTCTTATTGGGATATAAGACGATTTCATTTAGAGAGGCAACATAACGCAACTTTTAATAAATCTGTTTTTATGCCTGTTTTATACGGAGGTATTTCAGATATATCCGGCTTAATAGAAAGAGTCAAAGATACTAATTGGAATGATATTATAGTTATAGACTCTGCTCATTGCTTGAATCCTAGAATAGATTATGACTATGCATTCTTTTCTTTCCACCCAATAAAACCACTTACAATGGCTAATGGAGGCTTGATAGCTACAAATGACAGCGAAGCAGACTCTTACGTAAGAGACTACAGAAATTTTGGTAGAAAAAATACGGATCTTTCTTACGATATAGTAGGAGATGGTTTTAATTTTTATATGAATAATATAAATGCTGTTATAGGCTTAGGGCAGATGGAAAGCGTTCAAAAAAATATTAATATAAGGAAAAGTAACTATGAATATTTAAAATCTGAATTAAAAAACATAGGCTACTTTACCAAGCATGACAAAAATTCATCTTACTACCTATGCACTCTCATTTTAAAATCGCAGTTATCTTCAACCGAGCTAAGACGTAAGCTTATTAATAAAGGGGCAGCAGCATCTTTTCATTATCCGCTTTTGCACAAAACTAAATACTACAAAGATAAATGCCTTAATGTTAGTCTTGAAAACTCAGAGTCCCTAGAAGACAGAGTAATCAATCTACCCATTCATCAAAATTTAACTAAACAAGATTTAGATAAAATAATAAAGATAATAAATGAATAAGACTTTTATCATAGCTGAGGCAGGAGCCAACCACGACAGAAAGTTTAAACAAGCCTTAGAGCTAGTTGATTTAGCTGTGGTCTCTGGTTGTGACGCTGTAAAGTTCCAGACTTATTCTTCTGACACTCTATACAGAAAAAACACACCAGATTTTGCTGGTTACAAAGACATAAACAACCTCATTAAAGGAATAGAAATGCCAAGAGAGTGGCAACCTCAGCTTAAGTCATATTGTGATGGCAAAGGTATAGAATTTATGTCTACCCCTTTTGACGAGAAGGCTGTAGAAGAGTTAGTCGGCATAGGTGTTAATAGATTGAAAATTTCCGGTTTTGAATCAACAGATTTTAGATTCGTCGAGATGGTAGCTTCTTCTAAATTACCCTTAGTTATATCACTAGGGATAGGTTTTCCGGCTAACTATTTAGGTAAGATATTTGATATATGCGAGAAGCACTCTAATGAGCTTACTCTCCTACACTGCAACAACGCTTACCCAACTCCTACTTCAGATTTAAATTTGAAGTCTATGTTTTCAAGTAAAAGTTTAAGGTTCGATTGCAAGGTCGGCTTATCTGATCATTCAACCTCCATACTAACTCCATCACTAGCTGTTGCTCTTGGCGCTCAAGTAATAGAGAAACATTTTACTTTAGATAGAAACCTAATCGGGCCAGATCATAAATTTGCATTAGAGGCAGACGAGTTACAAAAAATGGTTGAGTATATTAGGTTTACGGAAGAAGCATGCGGCGTCAAGGATTCTCATTTTACTAAATCTGAAGAGAAATTTAGGTTTGCTATGAGATCTATCGTAGCTAAAAAACAAATAAAAAAAGGAGATATTTTGTCAGAAGATAACATAACAACAAAAAGACCCTGTTTTGAATATGACATACCCGCTATAAACTACGAATTTGCAATAGGACAAAAAGTTTCAGCGGACTTTGATGTAGACCAAGCAATATCTGGCTTGGAAATCTACACAGAAAGATTTTAATAACGAAAAGTAAGATGAATTTTGCCTTTAAACCAATAGTTTTTGAAGACTGGGAAATACTTTTAAAATGGAGGAACGATCCCGCAGTCAGACAACGCTCTATAAGTACAGAAGAAATAAAAGAAGACAATCACAAACAGTACATAAAAAATTTAATTAAAGACGAAAATAAAAAACAATATTTATTTTTAGTACATAACAATCCAGCAGGGACAATAAGACAAGATATTATAGGCAAAAATAGCTACGAGTTGTCTTACATCATCAGTCCTAACGAGCAAGGTAAAAAACTAGGAGAGTTAATGATAAGGCTTTTTATTCACAATAAGGAAGGTGAGTTTCTATGTGCTATAAAAAAAGACAATATAGCCTCAATAAAAGCAGCAGAAAGAAGCGGCTTTGAATTACGCACTAAAAAAAGCGAAGACCTTTTGTATTATATTTTAAAAAAATGAAAGATTTAGAAGTCATAGATGCAATACAGGAAGTAAGGAGCAAAAATAATGTAAACTGGATGGACATACTCCGTCTTGCGCTAAAACATGCTCCAGAAGAAACAAAAAACCTTATCAAGAGAATAAATAAATCAGATAACGAAATATCTGAGCTCTTAGGAAAATTAAAATGAAAAATATAAATGAAGTTTGCTTAGTAGTACAAGCTAGGCTTGGCTCACAAAGGTTGCCAAAAAAAATGATAAAGCCCTTTTGTGGCTCTTCTTTAGTCAGCATATTATTTAATAAGTTAAAAAAGTCAAAGGCGATCTCGATCGACAATATCTTTTTATCTGCTTACGAGCCAGAACTTAAAAACATAGCGAATGAACATGGCATAAATGTATACAACAGAAGTGAGACTTCAGCAAAGTCAGAGGGAGACCCTTTATCAGAAATTTATGAATGGCATAAAGATTTACCTTTTAAATATGTTGTGCTAGTTAGTGCGTGCAACCCTCTTCTAAAGATAGAAACTATAGACTCTTTTATTAAAAGTTTTTTAAATTCAGAGAAAGATGGAGGATTTGCCGTATTTGAGAAGAAAACTTATTATTGGAATAAAGAAGGCAAGTCTATTACAGACTGGAAAAGCCACACAATAATGAATACTAAGATTGCCGAGCCAGTTTTCGAAGCAGCTCATTGTCTTTATGCTAGCAGAATGGATTTCATTTCGCAAGGCTATTGGATGGACTCTAATTCACCGCCAGAGCCTGAGCTTTTTGTAATGGAAGAGCTAGAGGCCTTCGATATTGATTACGAATGGCAGTTTAAAGTAGCAGAAAAACTTTACCCAATATTTAATTAGTGTTGACTTATTTTTCGGTTTAGCGTATAATGTATTGACATGAGTAAGAAAGTTTTAATAACTGGCGTTTTAGGTCAAGATGGCTCTAATATGGCTGAGTACCTTTTAAATAACACAGATAATAAAGTGTATGGAATGCAGCGCCGCTCAGGAACACCTAACCTTACTAACATTAAATCATTTATTGCTCACGATAGGTTTACTTTAGTTGACGGAGAACTTACAGATTCTTCAAGCATAAATGATCTAGTCATCAAAATACAACCCGACTATTTTATTAACTTTGGAGCTAATTCTTACGTTGGCGTTAGTTGGGACACTCCCCTGAGTGTTTTTGATATTAATGCCTCTGGTGTCATTAGGTGCTTAGAAGCAATCAGAAAACATAAACCAGACTGTAGGTTTTACAGCGCAGGTTCATCTGAAGAACTAGGAGATGTTGATTATAGCCCTCAAGATATTAAACATCCAATCAAACCTAGGAGTCCATACGGAGCTTCCAAAGCTGCGGCTAGGCATTTAGTAAAAGTATACCGAGAATCTTATGATCTTTACGCTGTCCATTCAATCTTATTTAACCACGAAGGGCCAAGAAGAGGTTCTGAGTTTGTCACTAGAAAAATAACTAAAAAGGTTGCCGAGATTTACCACAAAGTTAAAAATAAACAAACCTTTGAAACACTAAAACTAGGCAATATAGATTCAAGAAGAGATTGGAGCGATAGCCGAGATTTTATGAGAGGCATATGGCTTATGCTCAATCAAGACAAGCCTAAAGACTACGTTTTAGCAAGCGGAGAGACTAATTCTGTAAAAGACTTTGTAACTAAAGCTTTTGGCTCAGCAGGCATTCCCGGTCTTTGGAGCGGAGAAGGTCTAGACGCAAAGTTTAGGTTATTTCAAGAAAACACTGTTCTTGCAGAAATTAGCGAGAAATGGTTTAGGCCTGCAGAAGTTGACCTACTTCACGGAGACGCTTCAAACGCAGAAGAAGAACTTGGCTGGAAACGAGAGATTTCGTTTGACAAAATGATCGAGGACATGGTAAAATGTGACTTAGCTATTTATGCAAAGCAAGCGCAAGAAGATCAATAATATCTACCAATATCTGGTTTGGAAGTTTTGCCAAGAACCAGAAAAAGTAAACTGGCCAAAAGAAATAGTAATTGCTAAGTCTTTAATAAAAGATCACGGAGAGCAAATATTCAAAGATCTTTCCTTTGATAGCATCAAAATAGAGAGCCTCGCTCAGTTTCGCACTGAAAAATTTAAAAATTATCTAAATAAACAGAAAGAGCTTTCTAAGCTTGACTTCAGAAAAGAACATGCTATACTAGATAAAGAGAAGATAGGAGAAGACCCTAAAATAAATAAGGCAAAACCTAAAACATTATTAGAATTTTTAAGAGATGGCAGTAAAGAAGAAAGTAAATAAAGAGGGAATAGTAACTTCAGCGGAACAATTGTCTTCGTTCCTGAAGACACATAAAGAGGACCACTATAATTATGAGGAAACTATTGAGTATAAAGTTTCGACAGGCTCTCTTACTTTAGATATTGAGACAGGCGGAGGATTAGGTCCCGGTTTGCATCGTTTTTGCGGCATCAACGAAGGAGGTAAAACTTCTGAGGCCTTCGAAGTTGCTAAACATTTTCTCCAGATGCCTAATTCTAGGGCTGTATACTTTAAATGCGAAGGAAGACTAAGCCCAGAGATGAGAGATAGGTGCGGGGTTAATTTTGTTGACACTAGGGAGCCAGAAAGCTGGAAGGACGGAACCTGCTTTATTTATGAAAGCAATATCTACGAGTCTGTCTTCGATATGATGAAGATGCTTATACAGTTTAATGAAGAAGGAAAAAAGTATCTTTTTATACTTGATTCAGTTGATGGCCTCCAGACCAAGGGTGATAGCGAAAAAGCCCTTCACGATGCCACTAAGGTCGCAGGAGGGGCTACTATAAGCTCTGTCTTCATGAAAAAAGTCGCCACTGCCCTTACTAAAAGAGGTCATATGGCTATATTCATTAGTCAAGTTAGAGCAGATATCCAACTTGACCCTTATTCTAAAGCCCCTATTAGGCAAACCTCAGCAACAGGAGGAAATGCTTTGCTTCACTTTGCTAATTGGATATTGGAATTTGAGCCTCGCTACAAAAAAGATTATATTTTAGAAGACGATAAGAAGGCTCCAGATAGAGTCTCAAATAAGATTCTTGGTCAATGGTCTAAAGTTACCGTAAAAAAGTCTCCAAATGAAAAGACTAATGTTGTTATCCCTTACCCGATTAAAAGAGGCAGAGTAGGAGGCACTAGTATTTGGAAAGAATTAGAAATTGTTGATCTTTTAATTCAGTATGAATTTGTTACAAAGTCAGGAGCTTGGATTAAAGTGTCAGAAGAAGTAGTAAAAGAGTTAGAAGAAAATAAGATAGATATTCCAGATAAGTTCCAAGGAAAGAATGGTTTATTTAATTATTTAGAAGAAAATTCAGAAGCGACTAATTACTTTTATAATAAATTTAAGGAAACTTTAGCTTGACATATAGTTAAGCTCATGTTATATTATTAAAACATTAGCAAACAATTTCCTCCCTCGACGGAGTGAGGCGGTGTGACGGAATAATTCCTCCCAAGGGGGTAACGTAGCGCTTGCGGAAGTACAGACGGCCAAGTGGCAGATGAAAAACGTGAGCGAGTCCGAAGTAGGTTGATAAGAAACTTTGTTTCTCGGGAACCGAAAAGGTGTTGGTAAACAAATAATCCAACCACCATTTTTTTTAATATGGATTATATAGAGCTTTTAAGAGCATTCGAACGAGAAGAGAAGATGAAAACAAAACACGCACAAAAGAAGGCTGAGAAAAAAAAGCTTAAAAAGACTAGAAGCGTTAAGCTTGGTATCATTGACAACCGAGACATGATTGTCCGAGGATTAAAGCAAGAGATTAAACGAGGCTTCCTTAGAACTAAAAGAAACCACGCTGGCAACTCAGAGCTTATCTCTCATATTAAAAAACTAGAATCTCAAATAAATCAAGTCATGTCGTGAGACTCTATAATATATATGGACGCCTTGAAAACAAAGGTGTTAATAAATATTTAATAAAATGGGACGGGAAAAGCAGATCAAAGCTTCAATTTGATGTAAAACAATTCTTAAAAAGGTACTGGAAGCCTTGCATTGTCTACGAAGAGTTCCCTGTTTATGGGAGTCGAATGAAAGTAGATATCCTAAACGCCACAAAAAAGATTGCTATTGAAGTAAATGGTGCTCAACATGGCAATTTCAATAAGTTTTTTCATGCAAATTCTAGGGTAAATTACCTAAAGTCTATTAACAGAGATTTTAAAAAGTTAGAATGGTTAGAGCAAAACGACTATAACTTAATAGAAATCAACTATGATGAAGTCGACCTTTTGAGTAAAGACTTTTTTAAAAATAAATTTAAAGTGGATTTATAGTGTAATTAATAATATGAAAAAGAGCTTCGTTATACCTAAAGCCATTTTATCGCAACTAAACGAATGCTCTAGTGGGGGCTTTCTTCTTTTCGCCTTTGATGAAATAGGAACAGCTAGATCTTATGTAAGATTTGATTCTGAAATGCACTTACTTGCCCTACAAAAGACAGCGGAGTATTGGATTGAAGGCATGGAAGCGGCAAATCTAGAGCAAATGAAAACAGAAATAGACAACTCAGACGGTTTTGACGACAACGAGGAATGGTTGGATGATTTCGACCCTGACGACGATTCAGATTTTTCTTCTTGATGTTTACCAAAGTTTGTGTTAAGCTTGGTTTAGGATGCCCAACATATCCTCTCTCAAAATAGAAAGACACGTTCTAGGCGGCTTACTTAAGTACCCAGAGGTATTCTTTGATGTAGATAAGTTTGTAACGACTTCAGATTTCGTATCTAAGGAGCATTATGTAATATACTCCACAATAAAGGATATTCTTTCGTCAGGTAGAAAGCTAGATAAGACACTTTTAGCTCATCAAATTAAAAATTTAGGAGTATCTTTTAAAAGCGAGGTAGACATCTTTAATTATATTGAGGATATATCTTTTACTCAAATCAAAAAAGAAGCACTAATTGAAGCATGTAAAGAGTTATGTAAAATTAGAATAAGAAGAGAACTAGACGAGACAGCAGACAAATTAAAAGATTTTGTAAAGACAAACGGCCACAAAGACGCAGACTCTATAGTAACAGAAGCGGATCAAATATACAATAATAAAATACAAGAATACTCTAAACTTAATGAACCAGAGGCTTTATTTGACGGTATAGAGGATCTTATTAACGAAAGAGGTTTAGATCCCCAAGACGAGATGGGCCTGAAAACTCCGTATGATAATTTTAATACTATGTTCGGCGGGATAAGGAAAGGCAATATATATGCTTGGGTGAGTAGGCCTAAGCATGGAAAGTCCACTATATTATCTCACTTAGCTACAGAAATGTCTGTTATAAACGAATGCCCTGCTTTAATTCTTGATACAGAAATGTCAACTGTAGATGTTCAATTCAGAATAGCCTCAGCAGTCACCGGGATACCTGTATGGTATCTAGAAACCGGGCAATGGAGGAAGAACGAAGATATGGTAAAAAGATTTGAAGACAATAAAGAAAGATTTTATCAAGCTAAGCGTAATGTCATGCACATGACAGTAGCAGGGAAACCTATACAAGAGATTTGTTCTATAGTTAGGAGATGGTATTACACACACGTAGGGAGAGGAAACAACTGTGTTGTAGTATACGATTACATTAAGCTGACAGGAGAGAAAGACAACAATAAAAAAGAGTATGAGCTCATAGGAGAAAAAGTAAACACGTTAAAAGAATTAACACTTGAGCTAGAGATACCATTACTTACTGCATGTCAGTTGAACAGATCTGCTGAGAGCGGAGTGGATGATAGTAGCGCTATTGCGCAGTCTGACAGATTGCAGTGGTTTGCCTCTTTTGTTGCTATCTTTAGAAGGAAGAGCCCAGAAGAGATATCGGAAGAGGGTAGGGAATTCGGCACTCACAAACTAATACCTTTAGCAACTAGGTTTCAAGGGAGAGAAGCTCAAGGGCATACTGACCTAGTTAGGGTAGCAGAAGGTAATAGATACAAGTACGTACCTAACTTCATCAATTACAATATAGAAAACTTTAGCGTGTCAGAACATGGAACACTACAGACCATCACAGAGAATAGAGCCATGCAAGCAACGCTAGATGACCAAGAACAAGGAAGGGGAGAGCTTTTATGATAAGCACGCATAGGCTATATAGTGATTTATTCTCTAAAGATGGATCTCAGACTGAAATCTATGATTTAAGACCCCCTTATGTCAATCGTCATCGCTCTGATCTGTACTATCTTACATTAAAACAGATATATAAATGTACTTTTTTAGGTGATGGATATAAGTTTCAATACGAACAAACACAAAGAATAAAGGAGCTGTATACTTTGCTCATAAAAAAGCATGGCATAGATCATGTAATTGAAAGCATAAGTCCAAGTGCAGCTGGAAAAAGAGCAATAAGCACAGGATCTTCTATTCCGCAATTTGTTCAAAAAGGTGACATAAGTGGACTGGTGGTCTCTAAAGAAGACATGACGTCTCTCTGTAAAGGAGAGTGTTATTCGATACATGGTATATGGGGTGATGAAAAAGGACCCTTTAAGGAAGGAGACATAAAATGGGAATTCATGGAGAGTAGTAAAAGTATTGTGAAGTTTAAAGAGTTTTCGTACTTTCTTAGGCAGGGGGGCTCTGACTTTTGCAAGGTAGGCAAGAGCACAAACTGCATAAAGAGATACCAAAGCATCTCGACCTCTAACCCATGTGTTGAGTTTAGGTTTATTGCCAGTACACCTGAGAATTTGATTCATAACAGACTACACCATAGAAACCTTAATTGGAGAAACGAATGGTTTAAAGTTTCTTACCAAGAAGAAGAAAAATTAAAAAATTTCTGCCTTCGATACGAAAAGAATGGAATATTTAAAGCATGACTGACCCAGACCAAATAAGAGATATACTAACAGAAATAGGTTACTCACTAAGCGACCAAGGCAAGTATTATAGAACTAAACCTCTCTACCGCGACTCAAGTAGCCATACTGTATTAAGTATTGATAAGTCTAATGGCAGATGGAAGGATTTCAGAGCAGATATAGGAGGGTCTTTTGAAGATTTAATAAGACTTACATTAAAGCTTAAGTCGCATGGAGAAGCTACCAAGTGGCTTTTTGATAAAGGAATAAACCCAAGCGAAGACAGCTTTGAGAAAAGACCACCTCAAGTTCAACAAACTAAGATTTTTAAAAATGAATTATTAAGTAAATTAATACCAGAGCATTCATACTGGAATAACAGAGGAATCAGCAATGACACTCTCTCTCATTTTAAAGGTGGAGTAACAGAGAATGGAAAGATGGCAAATAGATACGTCTTCCCTATATTCAATAAGCAAGAGAAGATAGTTGGTTTTTCAGGTAGAGACTTGAAACCTAGCAGCAACGAAAACCCTAAGTTCTTTAGGCCCAAATGGAAGCACATTGGCGACAAATCTAAATGGAGGTATCCGCTACTCAACAATCTTCAAATAATCAGAAAACAAAAGTCTATAATAATAGTTGAAAGTATTGGAGATATGCTTTCATTATGGGAAAACAATATTAAAAATGTTATAGTTTCTTTTGGTGTAATTATATCACCAGATATGCTCAGCGTATTGACAAGGCTCGACCCAGATAAAATTTTCATATCCTTTAACGATGATTCCGCTAACAGCGGAGCAGGAAACAAAGCTGCCTACATAGCTAGAAAGAAAATGTTGGACTTTTTTGATTATGATCAGATAACTATCAAGTTACCGAGAGGGCATAACGACTTTAACGAAATGCATCAGCAAGAGCCCACTCTTTTAAGAAATTTTTTCTATGAACAACCCCAAAGTACGGCTTAGCGCCAGTAAAATCAAAACTTTAGATACGTGTAGTTGGCTTTTTTATTCTAAATACAATTTAAAAACGCCGGATACCGGCAACGACGGTGCCTATAGAGGCACCATCGTACATTTAGTTTTCGAGCTATTACTGAACCCTAAGCATAAAGCTAAATACTTTAATAAGCTTAAAAAAAGCCCAGAGTCAATATTCAAATGCAAAGCAGTTCACAGACACGTATTGAGTCACGCTAAGTTACTAGGAGTAGACGATGAAGAAAATTTATCCCTAATCTATAAGATGATTTACGTGGGACTAAATTATAACTTTTACTGCAAAGGCTCTAAAGATTTAAAGCCAGAGGAACACTTTGAAATAGAGGGCTCAAATTTTGTTATTAACGGCTTCATTGATAAAAAAGCTTTTTATAAAAATAAAATAGATATTTGGGATTACAAAAGTAGTAAAGCTAAATTTAATAAAGAAGAAATAAATTCTAACTACCAAGCTTTAATGTACTCTTTAGCAACTTTAAAAAAAGATGGAGTAATACCTACTGTGAAATTCCTTTTCTTAAGGTTCCCAGACTCCCCAGAGCAAGCGGCTCCGCAACTAACTAAAGAAGAACTAGAAGGTTTCGAATTATTCCTTGAATCACTCGCTGATCAGATAGCTACTTTCGATGAAAACAAAGCTAAAGAAAATCTAGCCAAAGAAGGAAGGAAGTACAGATGGCTTTGTGGTAGTGATAAACCGGGAAAATGGATTTGCCCAGTAAGAAAGCCTTTCCAGTTTTATGCCCTAGAGAATAAAGAGACGGGCAAAATAATTAAAAGCGCTTTTTCTAAAGAGGAGCTGGACGACAAAGGTGGAAAATATGAAATAACAAAAAAAGACTATGAAGGATGTCCCGCTTGGTCTAATATACCAAAATCTGTTTCCTCAACTCAAGCTTTCGACTTCTCTGATTTTTAACTTGACATAATTTAAAGTTTGCGTTATCCTAATTGAAGGAAGATGCAATCTGTACCTTTATTTAAATCTCACTACAGCATAGGTAAGTCCATACTTACCTTGGAAGATAATGACGAAGCTAACCCAAAGAAGCCGTCCTCTATCATAGAAATAGCTAAAAGGAATAATTTAAGTTCTGTTTTCTTGGTTGAGGATAGCATGAATGGTTTTCTTGAGGCTTTTCAAAACTGCGACAATAACAACATAAAACTAGTCTTTGGTCTTAGAGTCAGCGTATGCGAAGATTCCTCCGTAAAAGATAAGGATTCCGTAAGTAAAGAATCTAAGTATGTTATCCTTGCTAAAAACCAAGAAGGCTACAAAAGGCTCATTAAAATATCCAGCGATGCTGCGTGTGATGGTTTTTATTATCAACCGAGAACAGACCTAAAAAAAATTAAGTCCCTCTGGTCAGATAACGACTTACAGCTTTGTGTTCCATTTTATGATTCGTTTTTATTTAATAATACTTTAACTTTCGGTTTATGTTTCCCTGACTTTTCTTTTACTAAACCCATGTTCTTTATAGAAGATAACGATATACCATTTGATTACTTAATAAGGAAAAAAGTTTTAAATTACTGCAAAGATAATAAATTTAATACCCTTGACGTCAAATCGGTTTACTACGAAAAGAAAGAAGACTTCAAAGCTTACTTAACATTTAAATGTATTAACAACAGAACAACTCTAGAGAACCCAAGGTTTGACCACCTTTGCTCTAATGAATTCAGCTTTGAGAGCTGGAAAGAATCCCAAGCTTAAATAGAATGGAACAGTTAGAGCTTTTTGCTGATTGCAACGAACCAAAAGTATACGAAGATGCCTTCGACATATCTAAAATAAATATTGAATACAAAGGAGGAGATATAAATTCTCAAGAAGGAAATAGATTGATAAAAAAGTTAAAAAGTTTAAATAGTAACACTTACTTTATTTATCCAGAAGGTCACCCTAAGTTGTCTTGTATGCCGTACGTTAAAAATGTTAAAAGTAAAGAGGTTTATTCTGTAAGTCCAAATAGGAATCAATACCCTGCTGTTAGCCCCGGTGGTGTTACAATAGCTATTCATAAATTAGTGAGTCTTTGCTTTCATAAAAACTCAAAACCGGGATCGCAAATTATAGTAGATCATATCAACGAAGACAACGAACAGACTATATACAAGATCTACGAAGCTTTCAATTGGAACCCCCTTGATATAAGCGCTGGTTGGCAGTATTTAGACTGGAGGCCTGCAAACCTAAGATGGTCAAATGAATCAGACAACAGAAAGAACCCGCAAAGAAAAAAAGAAAGCAAGATAGATTTATTAGATTTAGTTTTCAGAACAAATTTTAAAAGCATTTAATAAGATGGACGAACATTTACTCAGATTCAGAAAAGACAAAAAAGTAGTCTTTATAGACTGCGAGACATATAACCTTTGCCTTAACTTTTGCCATAACGTAGCTTGGCAGATATCGATGATTAGCACAGACGGTACGTATAAGAAAGACGAGAAGGACTTTTATATAAAATGGGATACTCCTTTTAAGATAAGTGATGACGCTAAAAGGATAACTAGATATGACGACAAGTTTGTTCGAAAGAACGGAAGAGAGCCTAAAGACGTTTTCCCTACTATAAAAAAATGGTTAGACGGTGCTGATTATATTGTCGGGCATAATATTATAGGTTTTGATATATATTTAATTAAAGAGATGTATAAAATGTTTGGGGAAGATTACAAACCCCTTATCCCTAAATTAATAGACACTAACTGCATAGCAAGAGGAGTCAAGATGGAGATACCATACAAGCCAGAAGAAGATTTTACTGAGTATCAATACAGGATCGTCAACACAAGAAGAAAAGGAATTAGAAGCAGCTTAACGCTTTTAGGAAAAGAATTTAATATTGAGCATGATTATGACAAATTACATAATGCAATAGTAGATTTAGAATTAAACCTTAAAGTATGGAATAAACTAAAGTACGCATTAGAACTATGAAAACAGAGACTTTTATTAAAAAATTTAAAAAAATTGATTTGCCTCTCCACGGAGTAAGGCTACCATCTTTCGAGCCAAGCGAATCTCTTAGGGACAGGCTTGGAGCGGACAAAGACGAAGACAACACCTCAATCCTAAAGAAGCTCTGTAACGAAGGCTACAAGACCAAAGTCAAAGCTAAGGATATAGACCCCTCCAAAGCTAAAAAATACGCTGACAGAGCTAAGCATGAGCTTGATACAATGATAGAGCTAGGCTTTGTAGATTACATGCTGCTAACTTGGGATGTTATTGATTTTTGTAAAAAGAGCGATATCCCAATTGGGTTAGGCCGTGGTTCCGCTGCCGGTAGTCTTGTTCTGTTTCTTTTGGGAGTCACCAACTTAGATCCGATAAAATACGATTTATTCTTTGAAAGATTTATATCAAAGATTAGAGCTAAGAAGAAAGTCGTTGATGACATAACTTACCTAGATGGAAATCTAATGGTTGATATTGACAATGATGTATGCTATTATAAAAGACAACAAGTCTTAGAATATATAGATAATAAATTCAAAGGCAAGACGGCTAAAATACTAACACTCAACACCCTAAGCGGAAAGCTTTTAATAAAAGAATGCGGCAAGATTATAGCCAGCAAAAGCGAAACAGAGATGAACACTGTTTCTGGATACATACCTAAAATTTTCGGGCAAGTAAAAGACCTCGAGGAAACATACGAAGAAGTTCCAGATTTCAGAGATTGGGCGGATGACCCAGAAAACAAAGAGGCTTACGATATATCTCTTAAGTTAAGAGGTTTAATTAAAAATAAGAGTGTCCATGCTTCTGGTATTCTTCTTTCTTATGACCAGTTACAGGATAGCTGCCCAGTAGAATTAACGTCAGATAAAGCTATAGTATCATCTTATGATATGAATTGGGTATCTTTATTTAATGTCAAACTTGATATCCTTGGTTTACGTAGTGTCTCTGTAGTTGATGACGTATGCAAACAAGTTGGACTTAATATTACCGACATTGACCTCAGTGATCCCTTTATATATAGAAATCTTCAGGATCTAGAGACCCCTCATGGTCTTTTTCAGATTGAAGCTGACACTAACTATCGCGTGTGCCAGAAAGTAAAGCCTAAGAGCTTAGAGGAGCTTAGTGCTGTTTTAGCCTTAGGAAGACCGGGTGCTTTAGGCTTCGTAGATCAGTACGCTAGTTATTCTAATAACGATGTATATGAACCTATTCACCCTTTGTTTGACGATATCCTAAAGAAGTCTGGTGGAGTTGCGTTATACCAAGAGCAGTTGATGCAAATGGCTCACAAAATTGGTTTTACTCTTGATGAAGCAGAGATTCTAAGACGAATCGTAGGTAAGAAGAAAGTTAAAGAGGTAAGAGAGTGGAAGAAGAAGATCTCAGAAAAAGTTAAAGAGAATAAACTTAGCTCTGATGTAGGAGATGTCTTATGGAAAGTATTAGAGGATTCAGCTAATTACTCTTTCAATAAGTCTCACTCTATTTGTTACGCTGCTTTAGCCGCAATAACAACTTACTTGAAGTTCAAGTATCCTAAAGAGTTCTTTCTTTCATTACTTAAAATGACAAAGCATGAACCAGATCCTCTTGCAGAAATTAACAAGATTCAAGTTGAGCTTAGGTTATTCGATATTAAACTACTCCCACCCCATATAACTAAATCTAAAATGGATTTCTCTATTGAAGGTGAAAATATTAGGTACGGACTTACATCAATCAAAGGGATATCTGATAAGACTATAGAAAAGTTAAATAACTTTAGGTCTGATTTCGCTAATAAGTTTGAGGTATTCCAAGCCGCAAGTGAAGCTAAGGTAGGAATAGGAGTCCTCTCAGCTTTAATACAAGCAGGAGCATTCGAAGGGTTTTCTCAGTCCAGAAGTAAGATTGTCTTAGAGGCTCAGCTTTGGAACCTATTAACACAAAGAGAGAAAAGGATAGCATATTCTCTTGGAGAAAAATTTGACTTTGATCTAGTTAAAGTTATAAAAGACTTAACAGAGAGAAAGGATGAGAACGGAAAAGTTCATATTAAAGAGTCTAGGTTCGGAACAGTTAAGAAAAAGTACCAACCCTATAAAGACATCTATATGCAGAACAGTAAATCTGAGAGCTTAGCTAACTGGTATTACGAAAAGAAACTTTTGGGTTATTCTCATGCTAACTCACTAAAGCAAGTTTATTCAAAGCAGGTTCCAAATCTAATGAGCATTTACAATGTAAACAATAGCAGAGTCGGAGAGAGAGTTGTTTTTATATCTAGCGTTGCTGACTATTTTAAAGGTAAGTCTAAAAAAGGCTCTGAGTATATGCGTCTACTTTGCTCTGATGAGACAGGAAACATAACTTGTCTTCAGTTTAATCAGAAGATCGATGAGAGTAAACTCGTTAACGGCAGAGCACCAGTTAAAGACGACGTTGTTATAATCAGAGGATCAAAGCGAGACGATTGTGTTTTTATTGATGATATTGGGATTCAAAGTCAAAAAATATTCACAAAGTTGTCAGAATTAAAGGATATTGCTTGACCTAGAAAAAAGTTTAGGTTAGAATAGTATTTCTGGGTCAGTTAGCCAATTTAACTGTAATTATTATACCACACACATGCAGAATCTTAAAGTAAAGAAAAGAAACGGAAAATTAGAAGAGTTCGATGTAGAGAAGATAAATAAGTGCGTCTATAGAGCTTGCGAAGGGATTGGTGGAAACAACGTCTCAGCAAGCGAGATAATCTTAGATGCTCAGTTACAATTATTTGATAAGATAACAACTAAGGAAATAGATGAAGCTTTAATTTTATCTGCCAGAGCAAAAATAGAAAAAGAGCCTAATTATAGTAAAGTCGCTAGCGCGCTAGCTGCCAACGCTCTATATAAAGAAGTATTTAGGGAGAGCGTCGACAGCGATACTTTTGAGCTACAATATAAAAAATCATTTGTATTAAATATAAAAAAATTAGTTAAAGAAGACATTCTATCTGCAAAATTGCTGGAATTTGATTTAAAAAAGCTTTCAGCAGCTATGCAGCCAGAACGCGATTCTCTATTCAAATATTTAGGCCTGCAAATTTTAATTGATAGATACTTTATAAGACATAATAACAAGATAATGGAAACTCCTCAAGCCTTTTGGATGAGGGTTGCCATGGGATTAGCAATTAATGAAAAAAATAAAGAAGAAAGAGCAATTGAGTTTTACAATTTATTCAGTAATATGTTGTATACACCTTCCACTCCAACATTATTCAATAGTGGAACCACTCATTCACAATTAAGCTCTTGTTACTTAAATACATTTGATGATAGCATTGATGGAATCTTCGAGGGAGTCTGGCAAGAGGCGCGTAAGAGTAAATACGCTGGAGGTCTTGGTTTTGATGTTTCTAATTTTCGCGCTTCTGGCGCTTACATCAAAGGCACAAACGGGATTTCTGGAGGTCTTGTGCCATGGCTCAAAATCCTCAACGACACACTTGTCGCAGTAAACCAAGGCGGGAAAAGACCGGGTGCTGGATGTGCATATCTAGAACCTTGGCATCTTGATTTTGAAGATTTTCTCAATTTGCGCCGAAACACAGGTGACGACCGTTTGCGTTGTCACGATATGAATACAGCTTCTTGGGTTCCTGACCTATTCATGCAGAAAGTTAAGGATAACGAGAGTTGGTATATGTTTTGTCCCTCTGACTGTCGTGATCTACATGAAACTTTCGGTGAGGAATTCAAAAAAGTTTACAATGAGATGTGTAAAAAAGCAGACAACGGAGAGTTATCAAATTATCGCACCGTTAACGCTAAAGATCTATGGAAAAAGATGTTGAAGGTTCTTTTCGAGACCTCTCATCCTTGGATTACCTTCAAAGATCCGTCAAATATTCGTTATAGCAACCAGCATTTGGGTGTAGTACATAGTTCCAACCTTTGTACGGAGATTTTGCTTCATACAAAACCATCTACTTATGAGAACGGAACTAAAACGGAGATTGGCGAAACTGCTGTATGTAATCTTGGCTCTGTCAATCTTAAGAATCATCTTAGAATCCCTAGCGAAGCAGAACAGCCAAGGATCGACAGGAAGCTTTTGGCCTCTACTGTAAGCACAGCTATCAGAATCCTTGATAACGTTATTGATCTAAACTTCTACCCTACCGAGGAAGCTAGAAATTCTAATATGCAGCATCGTCCCATTGGTTTAGGTATGATGGCCACTCATGACGTATTGCAGGTTTTAGATATACAGTATGACTCAGATGAAGCAGTAAAATTTGTTGGTGAGCTCACAGAGTTCTTTTCTTATAATGCTATCTTAGCTTCGAGTGAGCTAGCTAAAGAAAAAGGCAGTTATAAAACTTATTCCGGTTCATTATGGGATCAAGGAATGCTACCAATAGACACCTACAACACACTAATGAGTGGACGCGGCGTTAAAAAACCAGCGTTGAGTAGTTCAAATATCAACTGGGACAGCCTCAGAGAACACATTACAAAATATGGAATGCGAAATAGTAACACTATGGCAATTGCTCCTACTGCCACTATTGGCTATATTAACGGCGTGGAGCAGAGCATCGAACCGAACTTCTCGGTAATGTTTGTTTACGAATGCAAGAGCGGTAATTTTTATGTTACCAACGAACAGTTTGTAAACGATATGAAGAAAGAAGGTCTTTGGAGCCCTCAATTAGCAGAAGCAGTAAAAGATGTAGACGGAGACGTTGCTCTTTTAGATATACCAGAAAAATATATTGAAAAGTATAAAACAGCTTTTGATAGAGACATATTCAAACTTATTAAATGTAATGCAGCAAGGCAGAAATGGATTGACCAAGGAATATCATTTAATCTATATAATAAAGAAACAAGTTTAAAGTATTTAAATGATATTTATATGGCTGCGTGGGAAGCAGGATTAAAAACTACATACTATTTAAGAAACAGAGGTGCTTCTAAAGTTGAGAAATCAACTAAAAAAGAATATACTGAAGAAGAGCAAATAGCTTGTTCAATCGCTAATCCAGAATCTTGTGAAGCATGTCAGTAAGTTATAAAGATAAAAAAATAAGTCTGCCAGTTATAGCCTATGGAGGAATGGTTCATAGCAGCTATATGATGGGCATGATTAACCTTGTTAATAAGTTAGCCGCGCTTGGCATGAATGTTAGCTGCCCCTCTATTTGGTTTGAAAGCTTGATTAGCAGAGCTAGAAACGCAAGTGCAGCCGCCGCACTGTCTAATGAAGATGACTATTTGATGTTCATCGACACAGATGTTATCTTCGATGCCAATGACGTAGTTAAACTAATAAACGCAGATAAAGATGTCGCAGTTGGTCTTTACCCAAAGAAGTATATAAGCGACCAAAAGGTTCAGTTTTTATCAAGGAAGTACAGTCAAATGCCAGCTTTCTGGAGGGAGCTTGTAGGAGATTTCTCTTCTGAGTTTGATAATAAAGTTTTTAAAAATAATGAAAACTTAATAGAAGTGAATTATGCAGCAACTGGGTTCATGCTCATCAAGACAAGTGTATTTAATAGCATAGCAAAAAGCAAGCCAGATTTGAAATACAACAATGACATTGACGGATATATGAGTTATGGTGACAATTTTTATGATTTTTTTAGGTGCTGGGTTAATCCAGAAAGCAAAAAATATGAAAGTGAAGATTATGGCTTCTGTAAAGTCTGGCAAGAGCTCGGAGGAAAAATCCACGCGCTAACAGATATTAAATTAAAACATAGAGGTAGTATAGAATTCGAAGGAGATTTTAACAAACAAAGAAAAATTTTTTACAAATGAAAAAGGAGAGTAAAACTGGACAAATATTGGGGAAAGATATTGCTGGCGTAAACTGCATACTTCCACACAAACACAAGACAGCATGGGATTTATTTTTAAAAGGCTGCGCGAACAACTGGATGCCAACAGAAATATCAATGGCAGAGGACATAAAACAATGGAAAAATGGAGAAATAACAGATGATGAAAAGCTTTTGGTCAAACGTTCACTTGGGTTTTTTGCTGGTAGTGAATCTCTTGTTGGTAATAATCTTCTTATCAGTGGCTTTCGTTACATTACTGATGCTGAGTGTAGGCAGTATATTTTACGACAAGCGTTTGAGGAGAGCCTTCATAATCTTACTATTGTTTACGTTTGTGATTCTTTGGATCTTAAAATAGATGAAGTATATCAAGCGTACATCAATATACCAACAATTAAAGCTAAGGATGATTTCTTGATGGAAATCACTACTGATCTTAGTAGAGCAGATTTTAACCCAAACACACAAGAAGGGAAGAAAGAAATTTTGAGGAACTTTATCAGTTACTGGATTGTATGCGAGGGTATATTTTTCTTTAGTGGGTTCGCTATGCTTCTGGCTCTTGGCAGACAAAACAAGATGCAAGGTGTTGCAGACCAGATAAAGTATACTTTAAGGGATGAAAGCTCCCATATTCAGTTCGGTACTTACGTAATCAATCAAATCATCGATCAGAATCCAAAAATTTGGACGAAAAGCTTCCAAGAGGAGATAACCAGCCACATTAAAAAAGCTGTAGAGCTTGAAATTTCTTATGCTAATGACGTACTACCTAGAGGTATTCTTGGTCTTAATGCCGATATGTTTGTTGATTACATGCATTATATCGGTAATAGGAGACTTGAAGGAATTGGGCTCGAATATAGATTCCCATCGGACAAAAACCCATTCCCGTGGCTCGGGGAAGTCGTTGACGTGCAAGCAATGGGCAACTTTTTCGAGAGACGGGTTAGAGAATACCAACAAGCGGGGTCACTTGAAGATGACTTCTAGGTGTTACGAAAAAAATATTTGCTCTTTCCAAGAAAAGTAACTATAAATTAAAGACCATGAAAATATCAACAGCTAGAAGAGATGACAGCCATAACTCAGGGCGCTACAATAAGCCAATTAAATCAAGAGGTAATGTGGGCTCTGGTAACGTAGGCTCCGGCAGCTCTGGCAACGTAGGCTCCGGCAGCTCTGGCAACGTAGGCTCAAGCAAACCAGCTCCAACTCCTTCCCCAGCGCCAAGCAAAGGCCGTAGAAGCAGTTCAAGCTCGAGTGGGTCTTCGGGTTCAAACGGAGCTTAGGGTTCTTAAGGTTCGCGTAGTGCTAATTCAACAGATGTTCTTTTTGCTTGAAAGGGTTAAAAGGCTTCTGTCTTCTCGTGTCTAGTGTAATTAATATAGATGAAAAGAAAAAATTACGATATATTACCAGAGGATTTTGGAGGAGAAGACTATACGGTTTGGTTTTGGTAATGCTTAAAAAGCTTTGGTTAATTTGGTGCAGGACAGTAGATCATCGGATCGGGAAGACTAATGATGACGAACCAAATATACCGATCCTCTCACTAAAAGAAGCTCAGTTTAGTTTATTTTTACGTAGCTTTATAATACTTGTCAATATAGTGACATGTTTCTTTATAGTAGCTAATATAATTCACAAATGGTAAAATACAAAAAACATTCTTAAATAGTGTAATCAGATATAGAGAGATAGAATAAATTTTAATTATGAAATACATCACATTCATTATCGCGGCAGTTTTTATGCTAGGCGGAAGCGTAGCACAAGCTGATCATCATTCGAAAACAAATAAGGTAGCTCAAGCTAAAAGCAAAACAGCCCCTAACAAGGCATCAGCAGAAGCTAGGAAAAAGTACGCTGCTGCTGCTAAGAAGATCAGAGAGGCTGTAAAAGCAGGAAAGCTCAGCGAAGCCGAAGCTAAAAAGAAATACGCCGCGCTAAGAAGCAAGATGGCTCCTAACAGACAAGGCCTACTTAAAAGGTTTGATAAAAACAAAGATGGCAAGCTTTGCGACAACGAGAAGGCAGCTATGAAGAAAGCTATGGAGGCGAGAAAGAAAAGAGGAGATAATAAAAAAAGAGGCAAAGGCAAGAAGCGCAGGTCTCGCAAGTGATTGAATAAGAGTCAACTAACTAGGAGGGAGCTTCGGCTCCCTCTTTCTTTTTTGCTTGACCTAAGTGTAAGTATACGATATAATAAACACATAAGTTAAATGATAGAAAATACATTTACCGAAGACGAGAGAGTCCAAGAAAATAAACAAATTCATAATAAGCTTGGAAAAACATGGTTTTTTGATCTAGATGGAACATTACTAAAAAGCACATCCAATGAAAAGCTAGATCAGTTAATGTCTAAATATGGCAAATCTTCCCATAGACAAGAAGAAGTTCTGACATCTAGCAAGCAATTTTTAAAAAACATACCTAAGTCCGACCAAGTAGTCCTTACTACAGCTAGAGCGAAGCGCCACAAAGATCACACAATTAAAGTATTGGAATACGTGGGTATTAAATATAACCAAATTATTTTTGATATTGCTGCAGGAGCTAGAATCCTAGTAAATGATATCAAACCAAAGGGTGCAGTTAAAAACAATCATGAAATTAAAACTGCTTTTGCTATCAACTTAAAAAGAAACGAAGGACTTAAAAAGGAACACCTCAATGAATATCTCAGAGTTTGAAAGAAATAAACCAAAAAAGACTATGGCTTTTATCAACAAGCTTATAAATAAATATAAAAAAATTTGGCGTAACCATGAAATGATGGATGACGATGACGCTACCAAAGTAGAAATGGCTCACGATTTCGAAAAAGAATTACAAGAACTGAAGGAATTATTTAAGTCTGGAAAATAATGCAAGTAAAATTAATATCTATTACTCAGCCGTATTATTATCATTTAAATCAGCCAGAGACCAAGCCAGAGGATTTAATAGCTTATTGCGCTAGAGTCAGTAATCCAGAAAATCAAAGCAACACAAAGACAGCGCCGCGACTTTTAAAGTTTCTAATCAAACACAAGCACTGGTCTCCTTTTGAAATGGTGGACATGACTGTGGAGATAAAAACTAGCAGAGCTATCGCAGCGCAGATACTTAGGCATAGAAGTTTTAGCTTTCAAGAGTTTAGCCAGAGATACTCAAAAGCTCAGGTCTTAGAAGAGTTAGAACTCAGAGTTCAAGCTGATAAAAATAGACAGAGCAGCAGTGAACCGTTTAAAGATGGTCAACTTTTAGCGAAAGTCAGAGAACATACCGCAAGAGGAGTGTCTCTTTACAATGAGTTGATTAGAGCTGGGGTAGCTAAAGAGTCTGCTCGAATGATACTACCACTAACAACCGAGACTACTATGTATATGAAAGGTAGCGTTAGGAGTTGGGTTCATTATATTGATCTTCGTACAGAGGAAAATACCCAAAAAGAACACAGAGATATAGCTAATAAGTGTAAAGATATATTTATAAAAGAGCTACCTAACGTCTCAGAAGCCCTATGGGGAGACAAACACACTGATTACAGATGGAAGCCAGAAAACTAAAAAAGGCGCGAGTCATGACTCGACCAAAGTCTAACACCCTTGACCCACAAGGAGTTGTAGTGAAAAGCAACCTTGAGAGAAGCTTAGGAATAAAATTTTTAAAAAAAGTAAGTATTGGTCGCTACATAGAGATACAACTAGAAGAAGGGCCAAAGGAAGAAGTAAAGAAGAATGTGCAAGAGGCAATAGACAAACTCTTATACAATGAGATTATAGAAGATTACGAGGTTATGTATGAATAAAAAAACTATTATAATTATCATAGCTTGCTTTCTAGCTGGATGGGTTTTAACTACCACCCTCTCAGGAGACCAAGCTAATTTTGATCCAGATGTAGAACTAAAGATACCGGGACTTGTATGTTCCTCTTGTGGTATTGGTATCAGAAACGGATTCAAAAAAACTAAGTTAACTAAACTAATAAAATTTGACACTAAAAACCAAATATGCCAAATTGAATTCATTAGTATAGAAATTCATCCATCACAGATGAAAAAAATTGTTAAAGACGCTGGCTACGAGTTAAAATCTATAAAGTGGTTAAAAGAAAAGAAACCCAATAGATATAACAAGCCGTGAATTTAGTTAACGATATACCAATAACAAGTGATGATTTCCAACACATATCCTGCGTTGTAGAAATACCAAAAGGAACTAATACAAAGTATGAATACAACGAAAAGTATAATATTTTTGAATTAGAGAGATGTCTTGTTTCGTCACTACAATATCCAATAAATTATGGATTTGTGACTCAGACCTATGCGCTAGATAACGATCCTCTCGATGTTCTGATATTCAATCATGATCCTATCGACAGAGGCAGTCTAGTGAAGTGTAGACCTCTTGGGGTACTTGACTTCGTAGATGACGAAGAAATTGATTACAAGCTAATTGTAGCCCCGCATTGGTCACCTCTGGACAGGTATAGCACCTTGGAAGGCATAGAAGACAGCCACTTAAAGATATTTAAACAGTTTTTTAGGATCTACAAAATAGATCGAAGTTCCTCTACCAAAGTAGGAGAATGGAAAAATGGAAAGAAAGCTATGTCAGTTGTAAAACACGCACACGATAGATGGAAGGAGAGAATGCCTTATGGGAATGTTTGATGATATAATCGTACCGAAGTCTTACTTAAAAGGCTTGTTAACAAAAGAGCAGGAGAAGTTAGTTAAAAGTAACAACTACCAAACTAAAAGTCTTGAAAACTTTTTAGGTCAATATAAAGTTTATAGACAAAAGCTCTTTGTAAAAGAGGGTAAAGAATGGATTAAAGATACCCGCAGCGGAAAAATTAATTTCTACACATCTTTTCGTGATAAAGATGAAAACATATGGTGGAGAGAATTTGAATTCACTTTTGTTAATGGAGTCGTTGATAAAAAAGAATTAATAAAATTTGAAATAGAAGAGACTGCTGAAGAAGCAGAAGAACGAGAGAAAGATTACGAAGTAGCTAACGCTAAAAGGAAATTATTCCAAAGAACTTTTAGATATAGATTCTTTTCTAAGCTTACCAGATTCTTAAGAAAACTTTTAAGTTGGTCGGAGCAAAAGACTTATGTAAACTATATTTCAATGCCAGTAGAAAAGAGAGAGGAAGAAAAAGAAAAACTTAGCTTTTGGAGGCATTCGTGAGCTTCCCAACTAGAGGCTATAAAGATCTTTATGACGATTGCCCCGAAATACCGGGTAATACTTGCCCTCATATTGATAAAGCTCAACAATATCTAGAAGAACTAAGAGACCAAAACGAAGCATTAAGGGATGTTGGAAAATATTGGAGAACAACATCTATACATTTACTCGAAGAATTGTGTAAACTTAATAAGTACGTAAATAGGTTAGAAAATGAATGAAAGGGCTTTTAGTTTAATAGAGTTATTAGTTGTTATTGCAATTATTGCAATATTAGCTGCTTTATTACTCCCAGCTCTCGGCTCCGCAAAACAAACAGGATGGCAAGCCAGTTGTTTAAATAATCAACGTCAACTGAATCTAGCTTATACCCAATTTGCTGGAGATCACGAAGATAGATTCCCCTATGCTTCTGCTTGGAGAAATGAACCGACAGGAATGTGGGCTTGGGTAGCTGACAGCATGAGCGGTAACGGAGCTTGGGGCCAAACTGATAGACCCTTATTCTACTCCCCTCTAAAGCCTTATGCAGGGATGAACATCTTTCATTGCCCCGGCGATAGATCTACTGTAGTATACGAGTCGAAATCCCCAAATGAAGATTGGAAGACAAAGAGAGTATCGAGGCCGCGCTCGTATAGTGTCAATATTTTTGTGGGAGGATGGTCTGGCTGGCCATTTATGGAAGACACGCAATACAAGATACATCATCGCTACGAAGAAGTAAAAGACACTAGCAAAACTTTTACTTTTATTGAGATGCCTCCAAACTCAATTAACGCTGGGAATTTCAGAGTTCCCCCAGTATTAAAAGGAAAAGAGCATGCGTTCTCCATGGACTGGCCCGGTGTCTATCATAATAATGGTTCAGTTATTTCTTTTGTTGATGCTCACGTTGAATTTAAAAGATGGCTAGAGGAAGATACTAAAAACATACCTAAGCATCTTCAAAATCCAACTACCACAAGAGATATGTATGTTAGTCCTGATAATCGTGATTTGAAATGGCTAGGAGAAAGATCCACAGAGACTGATTACAATAATCATAATTGGAGATCGGTTATCGGAGGGATAGCTAGATATGATAGGGATTGGAATACAAGAGAGGTAAATGGGAAAGTTTATGATTCTTGGGGCTGGTATTGGAACGATAGCTGGGGGCATCATCCAACATGGAAGCCCTACCATGAATAAAAGCTATACAATTTTGGAACTCTTAATCACATTGTCTATAATTACTATTTTAGTAGGAATGCTATTATCTGCGCTTTCTAAAGCTAAAGATGCAGCTCAAATTGCTGAATGTCACAATTATAGAAGGCAACTGACTATTTTTTATTATTCGGAAGGCTACGACGAAAACGGATTTTCTGGGCCTAGAGATTCTTCTTTTAAAGATGAATTGATTAATCTCGACGAATGGCTTATTCAAACTAAATGTTACAAGTGTCACGCATCATCACCATGAAAAAATTATTACCATTATTGTTAGCGGCTTCTGTATTTGCAGAAGAAAACCCATACGACTCGATTAATAAAAGAAATGCGTTTTCTTTGTTAAATGATGTACCAAAACTACCCCCAGTTACCGAGATATTAAAACAAGCACCAGTTAAACTAAACCTAACTGGAATAATGAAATATAAAAACGAAACGAATGTATATCTTTTTTCTAACGACATACCTAAAAGATTTTTGACTCTGAATAGCAAACGGAGGACAGACTCGGGCGTGACTTTGTTGAGTGTCAGCAGAGGCTTAGTAGAGGTTAATAATAACGGAGTAGTAGAGCTTCTATCTTTTGATACTCATAAGTTGCCATCCACCACTACTATCGCTCCGCTTTCTAAACCAACAGTTATAAAAAAAGATAAAAAAGAAAGCTCCAGAAGAGAAGGTTCTAAATCTGTCAAAGTTTCACCAAAACCAGCACAACCAAATATAATCAAAGTTCCTTCAAGGACGCCTAAAATTGATCCTAGAATTATTCAAAAAGGACTAGAGTATATAGACAGGATAGACGATAAAGAAAAAAGAGAATATATTCTTAAAAGACTAGAAGGACTTCAGAGTGGCCAAAGCAGTTTGAACAGAAAAATTGACAGTAATGAAAGACGACGACAGTATGACGAACGTAGGAGAGACAAGTGAGAGTAAGAAAAGATAATTTAATTGAATTTGTTAATATTGTTAATGAGTGCTGCGCCGTCATGGATCATGACAATGTTGCAGATTGGTTATTAACACCAAATAGAGACTTAAACATGGAAATGCCGATAGACCTACTAGAAACTGGAGTCGGTAGAGAAAAGATTTACAGACTTTTATATTTTATTGATATAGGAGAGGCGGATTTGTGAATCCTTGTAGTAAATGCAAGAAAGATTTCAAAGAAATTGACTTGACTTGGATACAAGTTAAAGGTAAGATAAAACTATACTGCAATGAGTGCATTAGCAAAAGCAAAAAAAGTACATAAAGATTGGGGCTATGAGATATGGATGGCCAATAATGAGAAAGAAAATTACTGCGGTAAGATTCTTCAGATCAACTTCCCTCATTCCACATCAATGCATCTCCATAAGAATAAACACGAAACGTTTTATATCTTAGAGGGAAGCTTAGATATAGAAATCATCTGCACTATTACTACAGAGAAATATACAAAAACTGTAAATGAGGGAGAAGTATTTGTATTAGACAGACTCATTCCTCATAGACTAATAGCCAATAAAAGCGGAGGTGTAAAATTTGTAGAGATAAGCACCTTCCATGAAGATAGCGATAGCTATAGACTATACCGAGAACTACCAAAACAACTTTCAATAACATGAAGAAATATATATTAGCATTTTTAGCATTCGTAGGCTTAAACTTCGCAGGACTTTTCTGCTTAGGGTTTACAGTAGGAGTAGTAATGGCCATCGGCGGAGAAAGAAACGTAGAGGGCCTTGAGCAAGCCGCTTGGTTTAACCTTTTGATTCTATTTATTTGGCCAGTGATTTCATTTTTTGCTTTTAAATTTTCTGTACAGAAAATTATATTAAAGACTAAAGACGAAGACTCAAAACTTTTTTAATATGTTTGTAGAAT
>Ga0209992_10000143_pt1 | contig 100111 bp, 91 predicted proteins | sample 2SBtaG_2_FD_182564 | JGI IMG/M metagenome (GOLD analysis project Ga0209992, IMG submission 182564) | Deep subsurface microbial communities from Kolumbo volcano to uncover new lineages of life (NeLLi) - 2SBTROV12_ACTIVE470 metaG (SPAdes)... | ecosystem: Environmental > Aquatic > Marine >... | reverse complement strand
ACACGACAAAATGAATGCAAAGGTCAGTCGAGGTATTGTCGGTGATATCGTCAAACGGGTCCGCAGCACCTAGATGGCAAGTTTTTGCTAAAGTGACTCCTTATTACACGTATCCTGAACATACCCCAAGTAATAAAGTCAGGCTAGCAAAATGGCATTGCAGAGCAGCATAAAAAACCTAAAGCTGAATACTGGGAGCCTTAAAATCAAATTTTACGGTACAAATAAACATTCGCAAAACCGTATCAACCTAGCGACATTGAATTAAAATAGCGGAAATTCAAATAGCTAGCTCGCTTGTTTCAATCGACTATTGATAAATTCGCCCAAAATCGTAAAGCTTTTGTCATCCAGATCGGTATATTTCAATCCTACCTGAAATTTATCGCGGGCCACTCTGCGCGAATAGGCCATTCGACAACGCGCATTAATTTCACAAGATTTTTGATTGGAAATGGGGAGATCCATTTTAATATCGGCTTCTATGGGACGCCCATTTTGAGTCCATTGCCCTTGGGGGGTCAAAATATCCCGTTCGGCCCAGTTGCATTGCAATTTCAACCCAGAACTGGACGTGTCCAGCACATCCAACTTTAACTCGACACCATCCGAACAAGTCACATTTGCAATACAATTGGCATTAACCCGTGGGTACCTTCGTTTTTCGATTTGTTTTAACACGACCGTACTTCATCCAACTGATTCTACATAATTAGGAATATAGCAGATTTGACAGTAAGGTTAAGGTACGGATGTAGAAAGTTGCGACTCTTTCAATAAAATCTCCATATCGCGCTAACGGTCCAAACCGCCTGCCCAAAGTTAATACAAGTTTATAGTTTGAATTTCTATCCGAACAAGAGCCTCTGTTATTATGAAATTATCCTAACCATCTTATTCGAGTGGCTTATGAACCGATTTTATCTCACGACGATTCAACTTCTATTTATTATTCCAATTTCTCTGACAAGTTGCTCCAAGTCTCCGTTGGGGCGTAATCAGTTGACGATGATGCCAGCCGATCAAATGGATCAGATGGGTGTACAAGCCTTCGAGAATCAGAAAAAAAACATGCCTGCTTCCAACGACCATGCGACAAATAAATTCGTCCGATGTGTATCCGATACATTAACCCGACGGGTAAAAGGAAATTGGGAAGTCATCGTGTTCAATGAAAAATCACCTAATGCTTTTGCTCTCCCCGGCGGGAAGATTGGCGTACACACTGGTTTACTAAAAGTCGCGCAAAATCAACACCAATTAGCTGCGGTAATCGGTCATGAAATTGCGCACGTAACGGCTCAGCACAGCAACGAGCGAGTGTCCCAGCAGTATGCGGTCCAAAGTGGTCTGCAGCTTACCCAAGCCCTGGCTGGAGCAACCACGGGCACCGGTCAAACATTGATGGGTTTACTGGGAGTCGGCGCCCAATATGGCATACTTATGCCCTACGGCAGATCACAAGAAAGCGAAGCAGACTTAATTGGTTTGGACTTGATGGCAGAATCCGGTTTCGACCCGCGAGAAAGTGTGACATTATGGATCAATATGGGTAAGGCGGGGGGAGGCAAAACACCAGAGTTTCTTTCAACCCACCCTGCTCACGGCACGCGTATCGCCGATTTAAAATCACGAATGCCATCGGCATTGAATAAATGGAGGCAAGCCCAAGCCCAGGGCAGAAAACCGAACTGCAGGTAGAATTGGCTCTATTTCAAAGACATCATAAGTATTTTCAATACTACTTTATTAGACAGTTGAACCCCGAATTCAGCCAAAAAACCAGACAGCACTGCCATGGCATGAGATAATGCGCCGCAAAAAACACCACTGCTGTCACCACCGATGTAACTTAATACCTGAATGAATCCTAATCTTGCCAACCTTCACGCCTACCCCTTCGAAAAACTAAAACAGCTCATTCAAGGCTCGATTCCACCTGTCGAGAAAGATCCAATCTCCCTGTCGTTAGGAGAACCACAGCATAGTACGCCTGAATTCATCTCCGCGGAATTAGTCGCCCAGCTTGACGGTTTAACGAAATATCCGTCCACTAAGGGATTACCCGAACTGCGTGAAACTATCAAACATTGGCTGGAAAATCGCTATCGCTTAGCCCCCGAAAGCCTAGACCCAGCGCAACACATTTTACCGTTAAACGGTACACGCGAAGGTTTGTTTTCGATTGCCCAATCGGTTGTGGATTCCCAGTCGAAACCAATCGTCGCAATGCCGAATCCGTTTTATCAGATCTACGAAGGTGCGGCGCTATTAGCCGGCGCGGAACCCTATTATTTAGATACGTCTTCGAATCAGGGCTTCGTACCGGATTTTGACAGTGTTCCAAACACCATTTGGAACCGTTGCCAATTATTGTATATTTGCAACCCCGGCAATCCAACTGGCGCAACCGTGGACCTGCAGACCTTACAAAAACTTATTCAGCTTGCCGATCAATATGACTTCGTAATTGCCTCGGATGAATGTTATTCCGAAATATACCTGGATGAGAGCCAACCACCAGTGGGATTGTTGCAAGCCGCGGCCGCGATAGGAAACACCCAATTCAAGAATTGCGTCGTATTTCACAGTTTATCCAAACGCTCCAACGCACCGGGATTGCGTTCTGGATTTGCGGCGGGAGACGCTGAGATACTCAGCCGCTATCTGCTGTACCGGACCTATCACGGCTGTGCAATGTCTCTACCTATTCAAATGGCTAGCATAAAAGCCTGGTCAGATGAATCTCATGTACGACACAACAGAAGCTTATACCGGCAAAAATTCACCGCCGTGTCTGAAATCCTGGCCGATAGCTGGCCTGTAGACATCCCAGCGGCCAGTTTTTACCTTTGGCCTGAAACGCCGATTAGCGATACTGAATTTGCCCACAAACTGTACTCAGAAGAACACGTGACAGTGCTGCCCGGCAGTTTTTTGTCTCGCCCTTCAGCACACGATGATCCGGGCCGAAACCGGGTCCGCATGGCGATGGTAGCAACGCTCGATGAATGTGTGGAAGCAGCACACCGCATCAACCACTTGATCCATAACTTATAAACCCAAAACCAGGAAACAACATGTCTGACATAGAAAGTATTATCAACGAGGCCTTCGAAGACCGCGCGACGTTAAACCCCAATAACGCATCCGACAGCATTAAGAATTCAGTACAAGAAGCGCTACAACTGTTGGACTGTGGCGAAGCCCGAGTCGCCGAAAAAAGAGATGGCGAATGGGTAGTCAATCAATGGCTCAAGAAGGCGGTATTGTTATCTTTTAGAATCGCCGACAATCGCGTCATGGATGGCGGTGTAACCCGATATTTCGATAAAGTTGAAACCAAGTTCGGCACCTTTGGACCTGACGACTTCGAAAAAACTGGCGCGCGTATCGTTCCACCAGCGATGGTCAGAGCGGGCTCCTATATCGCTCCCAATGCCGTACTGATGCCGAGTTACGTCAACATCGGCGCCTACGTCGACAGCGGAACGATGGTTGACACGTGGGCTACGGTGGGTTCCTGCGCTCAAATTGGCAAAAACGTGCATCTTTCCGGAGGCGTGGGTATCGGCGGTGTTCTTGAACCCTTACAGGCAGGACCTACCATCATCGAAGACAACTGCTTTATCGGCGCCCGCTCTGAAGTTGTTGAAGGGGTTATCGTCGAACAAGGATCTGTGATTTCTATGGGGGTTTATATCGGTCAAAGTACAAAGATTTATAACCGTATGACCGGCGAAACCAGTTACGGCCGTATTCCCGCGGGTTCGGTCGTTGTTTCCGGCAATCTCCCAGCCAGCGACGGGAGCCACAGTTTGTACTGCGCCGTGATCATTAAACAGGTCGACGAACGTACGCGCGGAAAAGTAGGAATCAATGAATTATTACGGGACTGAACATAAAACACCTCGCCAAGGCGAGCAAATCAGAAATTTAAAATGGTCTGTAGCTTACCGACGATCAAGCTTAGAACTTATCATCCATGACAAAACTTTACGGGATCAAGAACTGCGACACGATTAAACGCGCGCGTCGCTGGCTGGAACAAAATGGAATCGACTACCAGTTCCACGATTATAGAGTTGACGGACTAAGTCCCGAATTATTGAATATTTTGGAATCGAAACTTGGGTGGGATGCAATGCTCAATCGCCGGAGTACCAGCTGGCGACAACTTTCTGATTCCGACCGGCAAAACCTTGATAGTGACACAGCAAAAGCTCTAATGCTGTCCCAACCCACACTGATCAAACGACCGGTATTGGAATATAACGATCGGTTGATTATAGGATTCTCGCCCGAATTGTACCGTAACCTATCGTGATCGACACCCTCCCGTTGCTGCAGCAACTCATTGCCCGGCCTTCGGTGACGCCGGACGACGCCGGCTGTATGGAAATTCTATGCGATCAACTTCAACCCTACGGTTTTGATGCAGAATTTTTTGATTTTGAAGATACTCGTAACCTTTGGTTGAGAAATGGTACCAGCAATCCGCTATTGGTATTTCTAGGCCATACTGATGTGGTTCCGCCTGGCCCATTAGATGCCTGGGATTCCGCGCCGTTTGACCCCAATATCCGAGACGGGTATCTATACGGACGAGGTGCGGCCGATATGAAATCAGGCATTGCCGCTTTCACTACCGCGTGTCAGCGCTTTCTATCTAACAATCCCACTATCACCGGATCAATTGCGCTTTTGATTACCAGCGATGAGGAAGGCTGCGCGCTAAACGGCACAGTCAAGGTTGTCGATAAATTGATGAACCGGAATGAAAAAATTGACTGGTGTTTGGTTGGTGAACCATCAAGCACCAACAAACTAGGAGATACGATAAAAATAGGCCGGCGCGGTTCGCTGTGCGGGACACTACGCATTACCGGTACGCAAGGCCACGTCGCCTACCCTCATTTAGCAGAGAACCCGATACACAGTTTCTCCAAAGCATTGGTCGAATTGACCAATGAAATTTGGGACCAAGGTAATCAGTATTTCCCACCCACCAGTTTTCAGATTTCCAATATTCAAGCCGGCACCGGCGCAGAAAACATCATCCCCGGAAATCTGGATATTTCGTTCAATCTGCGCTTTTCGAGCCAACTGAATGAAACCAGCATCAAAAAACGAGTCCATGCAATCCTCGATAAACACGGACTAAATTACCAACTTCAATGGCGACTTTCGGGAAATCCTTTTATCACTACGCAAACCAAATTGGCTGACGCGGCGCAAAGCGCGCTGCAAGAAGTGTTAGGCTATCGAGCAAACTTGGAAACCGGCGGAGGCACATCAGATGGGCGTTTCGTCGCCCCGACCGGAGCACAAGTTATAGAATTAGGCCCAATTAATGAAACCATTCACAAAGTCAACGAAAGAATCGCATTGGAAGACCTGGAAAAACTATCGACGGTTTATGAAAAATTTTTAATTAATGTGATCAAGACTTAATTTATTGGATGTCTTGCAAAACCACTTCCCAAACAAATATTTTATTCCCAAAATTATACCGTAAACTACCAACAATGGGTCTATCAAATAATCCCAAAGATTATTTGATGCGTAGCATTCAACGGAATAGGCGCCAACAGCCGCAGCCAAACAAAGGCTAATCAACCAATAATCGCCAAGCCAAGCAATCCCGCAAACGATCAGCAAACAGGCCAAAAACAGGGTTGAACTATAGCCCAAAGAATAAGGATCAAAAGCCCCCCAACCCAAGGACATAGGGTAAAAAAACAAACCCACTGTGACCGCTAATACGTATACGGCGGTGAACTGACGACGCAGACACAAGGCCATCCCAGTGAGACTTTTCCCTATCGACAGACTCAATAATACCAGACTAGTCAGACTAAGATCTCCAACTAAGCCACGCATATATACCGCAGCTGAGAAATCGAAAATTGGTACAGCGACTATTGCGGCGACGGCTATGCTTCCTAACCAACGGCCATAAACCGGCAATCGTTCTATTCGCAGCAAATTAATCGCGATTGCCACCGTCAGCAGGGTGATACCCACCAGTCCATTAAAATCAGTAAAATTCAACTTTAGGAATCCTGCGGCACTTGCCGGTCCAACCACGCTTGATTAAATACCACGTGCTTGATGAACGTTTGGTTCCAGGTGTATACCAGATGAAAGCTTCCATTGCCGGCTTGGATTACATAGGGATATTCAAATTGAAACCAACAGGGATGGCCGGTACACATTATACGTTCGATCGCCGAAAGCAACGATTCACTGGCCACAAAATCCGAATCGGTTTTGCTGATCAACCGGCGAATAGCAGCGCGAAACTCTCCCTCGGCAAAGCTATGCCGACGATAGCGGTGTTCGTGTTCGAAACGGTATACCTCGAACCAATGTTGGCCATCATCCCGAGTCTGTAACAGCGTCAAATCATCGCGAAGTTGCTGGTTATTGTTAATCACAACAAAGCGGTACTTTTCGCTAAGGCTCACCCCCGCCATTGCCGAATCCGGGTTGGGCAATACCGATCGCTGGGCGAGACTCCAATGCCGACCAGAATCACCCGTTCGCGTCTTTAATGCCAAGCGCGGTGCTTCACCACCACCGTAACGCATGTAGGTCATCGCGTTTTCCGGAGATAGCACTAATACAAGAGGTTGTAAAGCTCTCCATGCACTGTTCAAACGCGTTTTATGGATAACCCGACCAGAATGATCGAGGCGTAATAATTCGCCATATTTGGCCACCATTTCATGATAAATGGGTAAACCCATCGTTCCGTCCCGGTAATAAAACGGTACCGTTTTAACCAGGTTGCTGATATTCAAAAATGGCGACGTGATTATTTTTCGAATCGGACTCCAGTGCAATCCGTCATCATCCGACGTGGACACGTTTATCGAGCTACACGACCACCCGCCAAAAGAAACGCTGACAAAAAACAACCAAAGTTTACCGCGCGGGTCCCTGGTAACAACGGGGTTTCCCAGTTTTTTAACATAGCGCTGGGTATCCCTGTAAGTATCCGCCCTAGTAACCACCGTTTGCTCGGGCGTCCAGGATTGACTTTCCGGTTGAAATTCGGCGCTATGAATCTCTACGTCTTTTGCGCCCTCACGTGTACCGGCAAACCAGAATGCCATTAAGCGACCTCGCTCAAGTTCTACGATACTCGGGGCATGCACCATTCGGGTTTTGGCGGAAGACACAAAACGACTGGCGAACATCGGCTTTGCGTCTTCCGATGGTTGGACTGAGGGAACCGCAAATGGCGTTCGCACCGGGATCGACACCATCTTTGAATAAGCAGCCCCAAAAGAGATTGCGATCAGTACCAGCAAAAAGACCTTAAAGCCCCAAAAACCCTGCTTCATCGACGCTCGGATACGTTGCATTTTTTGTTAAGCTTATCGCTCATTTTTCTGATAGAAATCTACTTGCATCGATTGTCGAAACCGCACAGAATACCCGACTATTCGAATAATTCGTGTATAAACGATTTTGATTAAATAACCACCCAAAATTTTATTATGAGCCAAAGCCTACCCGCTTTACTACCGACACAATGGCTAGCTTCCCGCTTGGGTGCGCCGGGTATCGTAACACTAGACGCAACGTTTTGCCTGCCACAACAGAGCCGCAATGCCTACACCGAATTCGAATCTGAGCACATTCCTGGCTCGCAATTTTTCGATATAGACGCTATCTCAGACCAGCATTCACTGCTACCCCATATGTTGCCAGAGGCCAAATTGTTCGAAGCTGCCGTTGGGCGTTTGGGGATCAATAATGACACGATGATTGTGGTCTACGACAACAATTCATTCATGGCTTCGGCAAGAGTATGGTGGACTTTTAGAGTGTTTGGATATAACAAGATTGCGGTACTCGACGGCGGATTAAAAGCCTGGAAAGCCGAATCCCGAGCGCTAGCGAATTGCTACATAGCGGCTCGTGAGCAACAGTTCGTTGCCAAATTCCAAGCCAATCTAGTCAGAAATATCGAGCAAATAAAAAATCTCATGGCCAGTAATGGCGCTACCATTGTCGATGCGCGTTCCGCCAATAGATTTGCCGGTTCCGAACCAGAATTCAGACCCGGTCTTAAATCGGGACATATCCCGAGCAGTCACAATTTACCCTATTCATTACTTATCAATGCGGAAACCGGACAATTAAAAAATACAAAACAATTAATGAAGGTTTTTGAGCACGCAAAAATCAATACCAAATCACCAATCGTCACGACTTGTGGTTCTGGTGTAACCGCCTCTATCCTTGCCTTAAGTCTTTACCTACTAGGCAACAAAACGGTCCCGGTTTACGACGGATCGTGGAGTGAATGGGGTTCAGCAGCAGGCGTACCGATAGCAACAGGAAGCTAGAATAAACTATCGCGATAATTTATTTACAGCGGAGATTAACCAAAATACGGTCAAAGTTCGAATATAAACGTCTAACAGTCGAATCGTTTAATAATAAATTCTTTAATACGATTGCAACCCATAGTACTTTTAATTAGGGAGCCCAGTTCAGCTACAGAAACGCCTGCCAGAATCAACTACCCTACGAACATTCCAACCGGCTATCGCCCCTTTCGACCCCGAGTCGTCCTAGGATCTTCAAATCGTACCCGCAGGCTGTTTCCATTAAAAGTTTTGCCGTCCAATCCGGCCATGGCTGCGCGTGCCTCGTGACCTTCCATCTCAATAAAACAAAAACCACGACATTTACCGGTAAACATATCAGCCACTAAATTAATGGAACGCACGGTACCATACTCGGTAAACAACTCGGTGACAGCTGATTCAGTACTATCAGGTGGTAAATTTCCGACAAACAATTTTTTCACGTTACTTCCTCGCAAGGCCCACAGCCGGCTGGATTAATATTTACAATCCTGCGCCGTTCATGGTGGCACAAAAAGAGAACCCCGCGGACGCGGGGTTCTGCGGTTCGATAGTTAGAAGGACCCGCGTACTATGCCGGCTCGACCTTAGTGGCCTGCAATCCCTTAGGTCCCTTTTCAACCTCAAAGCTTACTGACTGACCTTCATTCAGAGTTTTAAATCCACTGCCCTCAATCGCCGAGAAATGAACGAATACGTCTTCGCTTCCATCCGACGGAGCGATAAATCCGAAGCCCTTCGTATCGTTAAACCATTTAACTGTTCCTTGCATCATCTAACTTACCTCTATTAAATCAATTTCGCTTTGTTGTTATTGCAGGTTATAGAAGGTAAATGCAGGAGATGCCGATGGAAACTTCTGTTCAACCTATAGAACATGCAACGTCGATATTTAAAAAAAAGGATTATACATTATCTACCGTGTCAATAATCTATTTTTTTACAAGCAGCCTATTTCAGGATTAATTGTACATGCCTGTTTTAAGAAATATTTCTATATTCTCGCAATCTGTACTCTTGGTCGCACCCCAAGCCGAGATATTGGACCGGCCACTGCATTTCCATGGCGCGGACACTTCCGGCCCACAATATTCATCGATCGACTCTCGCGGTCAATATTACAGATTGCCCGGTCCTATCCAGTAACAGCATTACTCCACTATCCGTTTTTTCAGGAATCCCCCGCGACAGGGTGAGCAGGCCATATTTTTCCAATTCGACCGAGACATTCAACCGGCGCTGGGACGGTGGCCTAGTTGCCGGATCAGTCACACGGATCGTTACTTCCAATGCATCCTCATCGACATTGCAAACCGTTTCACTCACCCTAATCCCGTGATTCATATCAAATTCAACCGAACATTCATTATAAAAACCATCTTTTTTACGAATCTTTTTGAACGCTAATCGTTCATACGCAGAAACTACCGCTCGTTTAAAATCATAGATCCCCGATGCGGACTGATATTGTGGTGAATTTTGTTCGCAGGCAACCAACAGCAAGGGCCCTAATAAAAATACACCAAGATAGACTGGCGTGATTTTCATGTCGAGCATAATTTGATATCTCCCCAAATTAGATACGACACCAATAGATCAAAATATTTGAGACCTATCCAGGCTCGATGATCATATTCGTTCACCTCGTATTCGTTTCTATTTCTCAACGATCCCAGCTACTTTAGCGATGATAGAACTCAGAGATCTCACAATTGAATATACTCCGGTACCAATTTGACTGCTATACATCCCAGCAAGTGAAAAGCCATGCAGGAAATTTCCTACAAACACAAAGGGCCACTTCTTAGAAGCTGTCGCTGCAACCGCTCGTTCTATCCAGCTCTCCTAGCAGCAGAAAGTTTGTTAAAAAATCTTGTACTTGACTTTTCCACAACAAAATTCGAACAATACCAATTACCGTGTACCGTTAGGTTGGGAGTTATGGCTGTTGGTAAAATTCTTATCTTTTCCGGAATAATCCTTGCGTTTTTAGGCGTTATTTTATATTTCGCACCACAGCTAGTTGGTTGGTTCGGGAATTTACCCGGCGATATCAAAATTCAGGATGAAAAAAAATTTATTTTTATTCCCATTACATCCATGATCATAGTCAGCCTTATTTTGACGCTATTGGTCAATTTAATATTTCGCAAATAAATGCTACGCGGCCGCATTGCCGGGCTGGCTAGTATTGACTCACTTTATAACGTCGGAATGCCGCATAGATGATGCCGGCAACCATACGCCAAGCCAGTCCTAATTCCACTCCAGACCCGATAAATTTCGGGTCTATGACATCTCAACACCCGATCAACCTTCAATTTTCAAGCCAAACAACCCTCCTTTATCCAAACAAATCGGACACGAGTGGATCGCATCGACAATTGGATTTTTGCAACCAAAATATTCGACCATGGTCATTTTTGCTATTTGTTTTATGTTGGCTTTGTATCTGGTCCTCGGCCTATGCCGACGATGACACGACACAGGGAGTTTTGAATTATACCGTTCAATTCCGAGGCATCGACAACGATCAACTACAAAAAAAATTGGAATCTGTTTCACGCCTGGTCCGCTGGCAGAAGAAGCCACCGGAAGTACAAATAAGGTTGGAACAACGCGCCCAATCGGATCTGAAACAGATGCAGGAATTGCTTCGTTCTGAAGGGTACTACAGCAGCTCGCAGAATTACCGAATCAACAGCAATACTGTGCCATTGAAAATTACCATTGATATCGATACAGGACCGCTTTATAAACTTCAGGATTATCGTATTAGCTACCAGGGAAATGGACCGAATATGCCCGGCCTGCCCTGGCGGGATACAAATTATATATTGGATCCCGATCAACCCGCGCGAGCAAAATTCGTCATTGATACGCGCAACACAATTCTCAATTCCTTATCCGAAATTGGTTATCCAAACAGTAAATTACTCGACCAGCACGTCGTGGTGGATCATGAATTATTGGGGATGTCGGTAAACCTAAAAATTGAACCTGGCGACCAAGCACACTTCGGAAAACTAAAAACTGAAGGTGCAAATACCGTTCAACCCGACTACATCCAACAATTTGTACCCTGGCACACCGGCGAAATGTTCGACAGTCGCAAAATCAGCAAATTTCGCAACGCTTTGTTGGCTACGGGCTTGTTCGATACGGTCGCTATCGAATATCCAATGCAATTGGAGAAAAACGACCGGTTAGATATTACACTAAAACTCACCGAGCGCAAACACCGTTCAATAGAATTGGGTATGCGATGGTCCACTGACAAGGGCTTTGAAGGTAACATCGCCTGGGAAAATCGAAATATCCTGGGTCGTCAAGAATCGATCGCAATAAATGCTGAGCTTGGCCAAATAAAGCAAGAAATAGAAGCACACTTCACAAAACCCCATTTCTTGCAGTCCAAACAAAATTTACTGGCCAACGCCGCATTGGCACACGAAGACACACCCGCCTATACCGGCCCGCTATCCCGCTTCAGTATTGGCTTACAACGTCCGTTGGCAAAATCTTGGAAGCTATACGCCGGAATCCCACTCGAATACAGTCAACTCAGCGATCAAGGCATAACCCGTCGATTTTTTTTGTGGGGACTGGAGGCAAAAGCCGAACGCGATACCTCCAACGACCGGTTTGATCCGTCCGACGGTACCCGATTGAAGCTATCTCTAACGCCATTGTTAGGATGGGGAGAGCAAGATATCGGGTTCGTCACCAGTGAATTTACCGGTACCACGTATTTCGACCTGGCCAACGATCAAAGCATCGTTCTGGCCGGACGTATAAAACTTGGCTCAATATTCGGTTCAACGACCCCGGACCTACCTGCTAACAAACGATTTTACGCGGGCGGCGGCGATTCCATTCGCGGCTATAGTTTTCAACTCGCCGGGCCACTGGGAACGGCTAATGCTCCGTTGGGCGGGCGCTCGGTATTCGAATTGAATACTGAAATACGCGCCAAAATCAGCGATTCGATCGGTGCCGTGGTTTTTCTCGATGGCGGGAACGTTTACGACGGCGAGCTACCCGATTTTTTTGGCGGGCAGCTGTGGGCCGTCGGGGTCGGATTACGTTATTTTACCGCGGTTGGCCCTTTACGCCTGGATTTTGGTTTCCCATTGAATCGGCGCGATGGCATTGACGATGTATTCCAGTTTTATATTAGCGTAGGACAAGCATTTTAAGATTATGCAGATACCGGCAAAATTTATACGCCGTTTTCTCAAGACAATAGCCGTGATTATCGCGATATTAATCGCGCTGGTCGCCATTGCCGGTTTCACCCTGCAAACGGACTGGGGGCGTGATCGTCTAGTTTTGTTGTTGAACTCTCGCTTGAAATCATCCGGAGAAACTAACATCGCGATTGGCCGGGTCGATGGCAATCTGTTGAAGAGCTTTAGCATTGATCAAATTACCGTTGCAGACAGCCGCGGCGTATGGCTGGACCTGCGCAATACAACGGTCGCGTGGAACGCTTGGGCCTTGTATTGGGGCATCGTTGATATCACCAGTATAGAGGGCAGCGCATTGACGATCACGCGCAAACCAATCGCCAAGGCCGAGCCCAAGTCGGACACTGAGATGCCTGATTTAAGCCTATTGAAACGCATTCGGCTCGAGCACTTCGCGTTACCGCAAATAAAGCTAGATCATTCGGTAATGGGTCAAAGCGTATTGCTATCGGCGCACTGGAATCTAACCAAAAATCTTGACGGTTTACGCAAGATCAATCTACAAATAAAGGAAAGCAAGCACGACAACCTACAACTTATTCTGAATGCACTATACCAACCACAGTCCGGCCGAGTTTCATTAGATCTAAATTTCCACGACCCAGCCAATGGACTGATCACAAACCTGCTGGACCTCGAACACCCATCAGATTTTTTCGTACAAGCATCTGGACGCGGTTTCAGCAACGATTGGTCGGGTACGATTAGCGCAAAAAACGATTCCAGGCAAATTGCTGATCTAGCGGTTAGTGCCGAATACATAGACGAATGGACGGCTCGGCTATTCGGTAAGATCGATCCGCTTTCACTGTTCGGTACACCATCAAATACCGGGTTAATGAGCCCGGTCCTGATCGATACTGAGCTTGCCTACCAAAACAATCAGCTGGAAATTGTAAACAGCGCGGTTGAAAATTCATTGGCAGATATCCAAATTTCGGGAACCATTTCCACAGAACAGTTAAACCTCGACGCCCATCTAGCGCTAAAACCCCAAGGCATCGACGAATTAGAACGTCACGTTCAACCTCTATCGATGAACCAATCCACAATGACCGCAAAACTCGCCGGCAGCGTTAACCAACCTGAAGTTTTGGTCGACCTAACGCTATTCGGGCCACGCACCGACAAGATCAACGCCGAAAAACTATCGGCAACGACAAAGATTCAATTCGATCCACACGACAGTCGCCCGTTCGCGCGTGCAAACATTGAATCGACTGGGGAAATAACGAAAGTCCAATTCAAGCCAAATCGACAGGATTCCAATCATTCCGAACCGGCATCTATCGAATCATTAAACTGGTCGATGAATGCATCGTACAATCAAGACGATGCTAGTATTGAATTGCAGGAAGCGCTGTTTAGCGCTCCTTTCGGACGGCTACAAGGCAGCGGCCAGATTAGTCTTAACGACCAACCCGGCGACATTCAGATAAAAGCCGAAATCGGGCAACTTTCGGCTTTATCCACGTTACTTGAGCAACCCATTTCCGGATCGGCAACACTGAAAAGCCATTTAACCATGCATAATGGCACAGAAACCATAAGCGCAACGGTTAACGGCGAAACCGATCGGCTATCGCTTAATAATGCTACGCTGGACCCGTTGTTGGGTCCTAAATTAACCATTAAAGCAGAGTTACACAAAGCATTCGACCGTATCGAGATCAACCGGGTTCAGATCACCGCGGCGACCACGTCTGCGACCGGAAACTTCGAATTAGCACTGGATAACGACGCTATAACTGGCGATTTTCGTTTTTCAGCTCCCCACCTGACACCCTACTCTGCACTACTGGGCACGCCTATCGCCGGCAGCTTGCTTGTCAATGGCGCTATTGGGGGCTACTTAGAACAAGCCACAATTTCGGGCCTAGTAACGGTATCTCGCCTCAGGCTAAATCAAATAGATTTGGGCCTTCTTAAGGCCAAGCTGACTAGTGAAGGGATTCCGCGCCAAACTAGCGGATCCGTTCGCTTTGATTTTGATGGCGGAGATCTGGCAGGAACCAACGGCTCAACCCACTTCGATCTGGGTCAGGACGAAACAATGAAGCTGGACCCAATCTTAATCAAATCGCTCGGCGCGGTGGTCAATGGCAAGTTGGTTGTCCCTACAAACAACCTACCGATCCACGGCACTGTCACAGCAAATATACCGTCACTTGCAAATTGGTCAGAGTGGCTCGGTCTTGAAGTCTCCGGTTCTACAACCGCTAAGATCGATCTTTCCGCGAAAAACCAATCACAATTAGCACAGTTTGACCTGGATGCGTCAGAATTTTCGATCTCTGAATCTATAGCCGCCAGACACATCACGCTGCGTGGTCAAATCAACGATCTTCTAGTCAAACCAAGTGGAAACGCATTCCTGACCGCGAATGGCGCACAAATTATCGGCGCGCAAATATCCGAACTTAGCGCTCAGGCCAAATCCGAAAAACCATCGGAAATGCTATTCAATGTTGCAGCACAAGGCAATCTAAATGGGCCACTATCGCTTAATGTTGCCGGCAAACTAAGTCAGAATGCAAAACGATTATCAGTCGATCTGAGCCAATTCAGCGGCTTATTAGTAGAACAGAAGATCATGCTTAGGAATAACTTGAAGTTTACAAAATCCGGCGACCAATTCCAGCTTAACGACCTCTCACTAGCGATTGGCGATGGCTCTATTTCGGGCCACGCAATAGTCTCCGAAAAAGAACTGAATGCTTCCTTGGCGATCAACAATCTGGCCCTGACAATATCCCGACTGGCTGGGTCACAAAGCGAACTAAACGGAAGCCTGTCCGGAACGGCTCGAATTTTTGGTCCCCGCAGGTCTCCACAAGCTCAACTCGAATTGCAGGCCGAGCATATTAATCTGACAAAACCGCGGCTGGCAATTGGCCAAAATCATTGGGTAAAAATCCATGGCAACTTGCAAAACAAACAGTTAAATTTGAACGCCGATATCGGCGGCTTGGGAGATCACAACGCCGAGATTGGGTTGACCCTGCCTGTGCAAACCACAACCGATGCATCGCTGTTTCGAATAGCACCTCAGCAACCCATTACCGGCGGCGTATCCTGGCGTGGTGAAATAGCACCGATTTGGACGCTGATCAGCGACAATGAAGATCGATTCGAGGGGCATGGCGAATTGGCTGTTTCATTGGCTGGCACCATAGAACAACCTTCGCTTAACGGCCATTTTTATCTGACCAAAGCCGATTACGCAAACATCGAAACCGGAACCGCATTATCCGACATCGTATTGCGCGTAAATGCAGATAACCATCGCCTGATCATCAACGAATTATCCGCCAACGACGGCAGCAATGGAAAATTACACGGCAGCGGTAACCTGGCATTGCAACCGGATAGCGGCTATCCAGTGAAACTTGAGCTTAATTTTGAAAATACCTTGCTAATTGCCACCGACGAGCTTTCAGTAAACGCTGGCGGACAACTTGGCTTGGCCGGAGATCTAGACAGACCGCTATTGTTAGGCAACATTGTCACGCAAAACATAGAACTCAATCTCGAACAATCAGAACGTGCTCAGATCGTTAAATTACAGGTAGAAGAAATCAATAACCCAAAAAACCAGGTAGCAGAACGCAGGACACGAACTGCGCAAATCGATAACGCCGGCGCGCAGCTCGATTTAACCATTAGCATACCCGGAAAAGCCTTCGTGCGCGGACTGGGACTGGAATCTGAATGGCGTGGAAGCCTTTCTGTGACCGGCGATGCCGATGCGCCGAATATCAGGGGAGTACTGGAACCGGTGCGTGGTTTCTTTTCTGTTTGGGGGCGCAATTTCGACCTAAAACGTAGTGCTATTCGGTTCTCCGGGGAGCGGGACCTTGATCCGTTGCTCAATCTAACCGCAGAATACAAATCCACAGGGATTACCGCAATCGTCAGAGTCTCCGGGACTGCGTCAAAACCCAAGATCGATTTGAGCTCACGCCCCCCAATGCCGCAATCCGAGATTGCCTCTCGGGTATTGTTCGGTACCGATTCCAAAAGTTTGAGTCCTGCGCAAAGTATTCAACTCGCTTCCGCAGTTTCCAATTTAAGCGGTTTAGGTGGTACCGGCAACTTTATAGACGCAACGCGCCGCATGCTTGGCATCGACGTACTAAAATTCGGCGAATCTGACATCAATTCCGATAAAACCCGGATCAGTATGGGTAAATATGTCGCCGATGGCGTCTATGTCGAACTCCAACAAGGCACGGACAGTGCGTCTCATACCTCCGCAACAGTCGAATTTGAAATACTCCCGAATATCAGCGTCGAAGGCGGGACCACCGAACGCGGCGGCAACAAAGTGGGTTTAAAGTGGCGATGGGACTATTGAGAGTAAAAACCGGGTAATATGATATCCCATTGATAGCAGCGCAACGCCCGTTTCATTTCGAGCATGGTTTCCACCCGCCGATGCCATATTCGATAACCGGCTTGTTCCAATTCGTATAAAACCAGTTCAGTGTCCGCATCGGAATTTTCAACCAATAATACTCTAAGAAGTTGCACCTCAGACCGCCATGGTGATTGTGATTGAATAACCCGCACACCAACAAACACAAAACACTGAATTCGATAATTCCTATGATCTCGACACATCCAACTCAAGTAAAATTTTGCCCGGCTTGAAGCCAATATTGGCCCTATCTACAGAGATCCGGCCGAGCCTTATCAAATAGGTGTATTCACCGTGTATTCATGATCCGGTGCGATACTGCAAACGGAACGCTCAAGCAACCAGTTAAACCTAGGAGGCATTGTGAAATTAAGATACCTATTCTCTATTGCAATCATAACCCTATTTCTAAGCGGGTGCGTACCACACGGATATCGCTATCATCAGGGTTATCATGCTACACAAACCCGCTACCAATATCGTTATCAGCAACCCTATTACAATAGCTACGGCCGCGGTTATGACTACGAACAATGTGACAATTATTGACAACTCTTGGCAGTCGTACATGGGATAATTTCTACATTAGTGGCATCACTGCTTTTGTCTTCGATCTAGTTCGGCGAGGCCTTTATCACTGAGCACGAGCACCACAACTGGAAGAATATTTTGATATGGGAATTATCCGAATCACACATATATCGCTATACGTGACAGACCAAGATGAAGCTTTGGACTGGTATACCCAAAAACTCGGGTTTAAATTATGCGACGACGTTAGCGAATTGACCCCGGATTTCAGATGGTTAACCATCTCGCCAGGCAGCGATAGTTCCACTCAAATCATCCTGATGCCGGTACTGAATGCGTCTGATTCAAACCGGGTAGGCAGCAATCCAATGTTTGTACTGGGCACCGACGACTGTCACGCCGACTATCAATACCTCGAAGCACGTGGGGTCAACTTCATCGACACGCCAAAAATATTGCCCTGGGGCGTATCGGCAATGTTTACCGATTTGTACGACAATCCCTATAATTTGGTACAACGCAAACATTATTCCGACCAACCAAGCTGAATATTCATGCAGTGAATTTTACCAAGACCCCACGGCATTGAGTTAAAACGACGGTTACTCCTAAATAACTTCAATCGGTTTTTCGTTTTCGTTCTACCCAACCGACGATTGCTGTGTTATTTTCTACGCTCGTTTAATCCCGGCAACGGGCCAACAGACTTTAGCAACAAAATGTCCCCACGATTTACGCTAATTGATCCCACGGTAGTTCCTTCCAATGCCGCCCAAAAAACTTAACTCCGGAGGACTGGTGTATTCGACCGAATTTGGTCGCATCTGTCCAACATGCCAAAAAAAACTGAAAAATTGTAGCTGCAAGCAAAATATCAACCCACCACCTAACGATGGCATTGTGCGCTTGCAACGGCAAACCAAGGGCCGTAAAGGCAAAGGCGTCACGTTAGTGAGCGGGGTGCCGCTTGCCGGCTCCGAACTGGTTCAACTGAGCAAACTGTTAAAAAAGAAATGCGGCAGCGGTGGCACCGTCAAAAATGGCATCATAGAGATTCAGGGCGACCAGCGTGAAATATTGATGGTCGAGCTCAGCAAAAGGGGCTGGACTGTTAAACGCGCTGGGGGTTAGATCCCGGCAAAATATTGCGGCCGGACCCATTCAAATTGACCTGATTCATAAGCGAGAAAAAATGATCGATAGCGAACTTACCAGTATAGAAATTAACCCTATTGGCTTGGCTACCGCGAGCGTTATCTGGCTCCATGGCCTTGGCGCCTCCGGCGACGATTTCGAACCGGTAATACCCCATCTTGAACTCCCCAAGACTTTGAAGGTCCGCTTCATATTTCCACATGCGCCGGAACAACCGGTTACGATAAATGGGGGCTACGTAATGAGAGCCTGGTACGATATTTTGGAACAATCAATCGAACGAAAGATTGACCACGCCGGCATATTGGCTTCATCCAAACTAATCATCCAACTCATCGAAAAAGAGGTGGCGCGGGGCATCCCCATCTCCAATATTATTCTGGCAGGATTCTCCCAGGGCGGTGCCGTCGCTCTTGAGGTCGGTCTACGCTATCAACGCAAAATCGCCGGAATAATAGCATTGTCCACCTACCTCGCTACACCAAGCGAAATCAGGGCGGGTAGTACACCCATTTTTATCGGCCACGGTAATCTGGATCCCGTCGTCCCCCTGGCGCTTGGAAAGCAAGCCCGGGAAACCTTACAAGCCGCCGGCTATGCAGTCGAATGGCATCAATACGCAATGGAACACTCAGTTTGCATGGAAGAAATCCAAGAAATAGGCCTCTGGATCAGTCACAGGCTGTGCTAATAGCTACCCACATTTTTTCAAAAAAGCGCATCAGGCGCTGACCGCCATGGAGCTAATCGAGATGGCGAGCATTTGGATATAATGGCGCAGCATTGGAATCCAGGCTTTGTCCTCCGCGTAGGCAGCATCATTATGTACAGGTTTCGAATCCCTCTAACACTATTTAGCAGATCTTTTTCGTAGCGTTACAAAACTATCCGAAGATATTCCCAGTCATGACAAACTTCGCCAAGGGGCATTCCGAAACGATTTCCAATCGTCAATCAAGCCAGACGGTTAACTGAAAAACAATCTTTTGCCCTTTTCATGGATATATTCGTTTTCTTCGTTATTAACAATCATTAATTATTATTCTCGTATAAAGATCCGCCAAATACTCCAAAGTTTTTCTATTTGAGAGATTCCCGTTGAGTTCTAGCAGTAGCATACGTACTGCCTTGCAATACATTTAGCGGTCCGACCGTCTGAACATCCGTAGTTTGTTGTAACGAAGATTTTCAATTACCAGCTAGACCCTTAATACACCGTGATTTACAGCTTAGTTATACTGAATCGAACGGCCGATGTATGAAAAATCCGCTAGTAGAAGCCGGACTAGACACTGTAGTATGGCGACACTAGTCAATAATGTTTACTCGCGGTCCAGGAGTCAATGATGAAACGATATATCGCTTTGATCTTTATCACGCTGATAGTCCTAGGTTGCGCAAGCTCAAAACCTATACTGTATCCCAATCAGCATTATGAAGCAGTTGGCGAAACCACAGCAGACGATGATATTTCCGCGTGCGAAAATGCCGCCGAAGCTGCTGGCGCAGAAGCCTCCAGTTCCAGCGCCGGGCAAGCCGCCAAAAATACCGCTATTGGCGCTGGCTTGGGTGCGGCAACAGGCGCCGTCGGTGGCGCCATTGTCGGATCTGCCGGCACCGGCTCTCTAATCGGCGCCGCATCGGGGGCTACAGCGGGCATATTACGCTGGATATTTACCCCCGCCAAGCGGAGTCCGGCCTATACAAATTACGTAAACCGTTGCCTGACCGAAAAAGATTACGATGTGATCGGCTGGAATTAAGTCGTCAAGCCACCCGGCGCCCGTTGTAAAACCTGTTCAAGTTTTCGCCGAAACACACATCACTGCATTAAAAGCAGACTCAAAATACTCACATAAGTCAGTATGCTAGGTTTTTCACATCCACTTTTTCCTTGCGCTGCATCCCTTGATCAAAACCGTGAAAAAGGTCTAAGACTAACGTATATCAGCTAACCGCCAGTCAATCCCTACCACCAGGGCCCATCGAAAATTTTACGCCAGACGCGTTGCCGATGTTGATTGAGTCTGCGCTGCAACCAAAAATCCACAATATAAAGCACAACCGGGGTCAATAAGATAATCATCCCAATCGATGGGAATAAAAATAGCGGTCTGATAAAACTTTCGAATAGGAAATTGCCCACCAATGGAACCAGAGAAAACACAAATTGGACCAATTTCATACACCCCAATAGTAAGCCTTCGGGATCAGGCTGACCCGATGAGATACCATTCAATATCGCTCCAGCCGCCAGGATAACCAGGGTCGCAATCCAGAACCACTTGTGCAACATCATTCGAGAATCCACCAAATGGCTTTGCTTGTATTCACGCAAATTGGCTGAAATCTTATCGGCAATATCCCCTTTAAGTTTTTTCTGCGCGGCTTTGTTTTCGCCAACGTAGTTTTCGTTGTCAACCACGACTTCAATTTTTGCCGGAATGTTGCCAGGCGCATAGTTCTCAGTACCCATCGCGATCCGTTTTAGGGCCGATATATGGATGTTCGCCGGGTCCGCATTGTTGTCCCGGGCCATTTCAAAAATATTTCGCGGACCATATCGATAATAAATTGAAAGCCCGGCCCGCGCGTCGTAAAGCTTGTCATTCTCATTGGTCGCATCACGAAATGTGTCCTTTGCATCCTGGTAGAAAATCAATCCATGTGCTTCAACCTGTCTGATCATCCAGTTCAACGATATATGCTCCATACCCTGTTTGGGTAAGCCCCCACCCACATTGCCATGTACCCCGGGAAACCAGACTTGTTCGATTCGTGTCTTATCCAGCTCACTTTTTTGATCAAACAGTTGCGGATAAAAAGCCTTTCTATCGTCATCTATCGACAACGCATGACAGGCATTTTCGATGAAAGGATTCAGCTTGCGGTCTGGGAATTTATAGCGAAAAATGACACGATTCCAAAATTCTCCCAACGCATCTATCGAAAAGCCAACCGCATCAACCGTGTCCCATACGCCGATAAAGCGTATTGGTACACAATAATCATCATAGAAATCATCAACGTTGTGGTAATCCTGGTACAAATCAGGAGACACTTTGATACCCCATTCAGCGCGTTGGGTATCCACATTATCGCTGCGGTGTATGCCAAAAATTCGTTCGAATTTATACCAAGGTTGGGACAATAGGGCTGGGTAATTGCGCCGATAGGCTCTGTACAAATTCCAAACCGCTCTTTTTAGCGTGCGGTCGTCGGAATAGTATTTTTTATCCAATATGCCGCAAACGCGGACCATACCCGCCAAGGTTCTTACGGTAAAGGCGCCACGGCTATAACCGAATAAATAAATATGGTCGCCAGGTTCGTAGCTTTTGACCAGCATCATATAAAGTTGCCGAACGTTGCGCGCCAGACCTAGTCCAAATGCACTACCCAATACCCGCAAAATTTTTCCGCGATCGGTACCCACTCCATCGTCGTAGAACGTGACTTGCTCTATATCGATGGTTTTTTCCTTGAACCCAACTACGTCAACGCTTGTAAAAATCTTCCAAATGTTGGTCGCGTTGCCAACACCACCCGATTTTCCCGTTCCATCTGAACAAAGCACTATATTCTTAGCCATGCGCCCACCTCCATTTTTTTTATATCCAATAAATTTTACGGGCAACGGCTCGTCGGCTGTCCCCGCTTGTCCTGCCAAATCCTATTTACGGTTGTTGCCCGGGTTTTCGTAGCTCCAAGCTTAACCCATAAGCATCATCAATTTTTGCGACTATTGTTTGTTCAATCTTCTGTTCAACCTCAATTCGAATATCGATTAAGATGCTTGGAAACTATACGGCTATACGCGCTTTCATTCAAATTCCTGGTATCAACGTAAAAGTTTTTATACTATTTATTTTCGCCTATTAAATCGATTACCGGTTAATTGAAGCAACATAGATATCTCCAGCTATTTCTTGGTCATTTTTGAAGTTAAGCGGACAGGGCGTTTGCAGCAATGGAATAGCGTCGAAGGACCTACAAACCAATGATTTCATGAATTCCAAACTAAACCGAAACGCTACCGTTGTCATTTTCATTCTGTTAATCGTTAACGCCTATTGCTTGTTTTTAAGCTATAGGCATTCGGAAGTTATCGTCCAATCTTTGCAACAACAGAGCTTAAATTCAAAATACAATGCAATCTCATTATGGAAAGAAAATCTGAACCAACGTGAAATATTGTTGCTGCAATATTTCACCAATCTGGACCATGAGCAGTTTGAAATTGCCTATGGGATGGCTAATCAGAATCACGTCGCAGTAATAGACAAATTCCACGATATTCCAGATATAGCGGCGACGTTTTCTACATTGGTATCCCTTGAAAATCGAATCGCGGTATCGGCAACTGAACTCAGCAGGATACTTTCATCGCAGGAAATCGATTGGGCTCGTGGTCGCGAGTTACTCGGTGGTATCGCTATTACCAAAAAGAAGATTGAGCAACAGCTAAAGACGCTGGAACACGATACACAACTAGAAAATTTGCAAGCACGCACCAGTCTACAGCAGGCTACCGAACAACTTCAGCAAGTTGTCTATTGCCTAATGGCAATACTTGTCGCACTAAGCCTGGCGGCGCTATATGTATTTTTCAAATTTGCCCGCAGCCTATCATCGAGCACGGCTTTAGCCTTATTTCCCGAGCGAAATCCTAATCCAATCTTAAGATTATCGCTAAACGATGACGTGGAATACGCCAACCCAGCTGCACAAAACTTATTAAATAGCCTTTTTCCAGCCGGTGGCGTCACCGCTAAAGCCTTGTTTCCGTCAGATTTGGAGGACCGGTTGAAGGATTTACAAGAAAAGCCCAACACACCCGTAGTGCTGGAATATTCGATAGAAGATCAATATTTTGAGTGTACGCTACAACACCTGCCCGATATGCAAAGTTTCTACGCGTATATCACCGATATAACCCAACGTAAAACCAGTGAATCGGAATTGTTGTATCAAGCTCATCATGATTCGCTTACGTCACTTCCCAACCGTCGCATGCTACAGACCAGGATGGCGTTTTATACGCATAAAAGCACATTGAACGGCGAGCAAACCGCGTTACTTTTGTTATCACTGGATCGATTCCACGCTATTAGCGGCAGCCTGGGGCCAAATTTGGGCGATCACTTGCTGGCTGAAATCGCAACTCGGCTAAAAAATGAACTGGAAATGAGTCATGATATTTGCAAACAATCGTCCATTTTTCGCTTGGAGAACGCTATATTTGCGGTATTGCTGCACGGATTTAGTAACCGCAGTGTACTCAATCGAATCGCCAAACGTTTTATAAAATGCATGCAGAACCCAGTGTATATCGAGACCAAAGAATATTTTACGACCCTAAGTGTTGGGGTCAGCATTTATCCAATTGACGGCACCGATACCGTCACCCTGCTTCGAAACGCGACATCTGCAATGACCCGTGCGATCCACCTGGGCGGAAACACCGAATGCTTTTATAGCCTGGATATGAGCGGTAACACACCGGAAAACCTTTTCCTGGAAAATTATTTGCGCCACGCTATTGCACGTGATGAATTGGAGCTTTATTACCAACCGCAAATTTCCATCGAAACCAAACAAGTCAACGGCGTCGAAGCCGTGTTGCGCTGGAATCATCCGGAACGCGGCATGATCATGCCGGACGAATTTATTCCATTGGCGGAAGAAACTGGAATGATTATCCCTATCGGCGAGTGGATACTCCACAAAGCCTGCGAACAAACCCAGCATTGGCACGAGATAGGCTTTAGCGATTTAACCATGGCGGTCAATATTTCCGGCCGGCAGTTCCAGCAGAATACGCTACCGGGTCTAATTTCCCGTATTCTCCAATCATCCCAACTGAATCCGAGCAATCTGGAGCTGGAGATCACCGAAAGCATCGCGATGCAGGATTACGTGAACCCGGAAGCCATGCTGGTAAAGCTTAAAGACTTGAATGTTAAACTTTCGCTGGATGATTTCGGAACCGGTTGGTCGTCGCTGAGCTATCTTAAAAATTTCCCTATCGATAAAATGAAACTCGATCAATCCTTTGTGCATAATTTAACTTCAGATAGATACGATACGGCCATATGCAGAGCCCTGATCACGTTGTCGCGAAGCCTGGGCATCACGGTCTTGGCCGAAGGTGTCGAAAATCAACAACAACTGGACTGGATGGAAGAACATGGCTGCGATCAAGTACAAGGCTATTTTTTCAGCAAACCCCTACCAGCCGACGCGTTCATAGAATACATTCGTCAGCGCAACAGCCCCGCTCTTAAACCCAAACCACTGCACTAAACCACCTGCTCCGGACCACCGATAGGACTGCAACCGTGGATCGGTTAGAATTGATCTATTTTTGAATCTGAATACAACATGAATGTCTACAAAGCTCTGCGCCCGCTGTTTTTTTGCCTGCCTGCCGAATTGTCACACCACCTAGCGCTTAAATCCTTGGTGCTCGCACATCAACTTGGATTATTAAAATTCTTGCGCAAAAAACCAGAGCTGGACCCGGTTAAAGTTATGGGTCTTGATTTTCCAAATCGGGTCGGACTGGCTGCCGGACTGGATAAAAACGGCGATTACATAGACGCATTGGCGCAGCTTGGTTTTGGGTTTATTGAAATCGGCACAGTTACGCCGCGGCCACAATCCGGAAACCCCAAACCCAGACTGTTCCGACTGGAGCGCGCTGACGCGATCATCAATCGCATGGGTTTTAACAACAAAGGCGTAGCCCATTTGGTGGCGCAGGTTAAAAAATCATCGTATAACGGCATCCTCGGTATCAACATTGGCAAGAATTTCGATACGCCATTGGATAGCGCAACCGAAGACTATATCAATGCGCTCCGCCAAGTCTACGAATTCGCCAGTTATGTCACCATCAATATTTCGTCGCCCAACACCAAAAACCTACGCGAACTACAACAGGACAGTGCACTGCGTTCGCTGTTAATTGCGCTGAAAGCAGAGCAGACCAGCCTTAAAGCCACCCATCATCGATACGTACCATTGGCGGTAAAAATAGCCCCTGATTTATCATCGGAAGAAATTAAGCACATCGCGGAGCTGCTGGTCGAGCATAGTCTGGATGGCGTGATCGCGACCAACACGACGGTCGACAGACGCGGCGTTGAAGCATTATTTAATGGGCAAGAATCTGGTGGGTTGAGCGGTGCGCCATTGACCATTCAGGCAACGCAGGTGATCCAGCAATTGGTCCGTCATCTGCCGGAGGGATATCCAATTATCGGCGTTGGCGGCATTATGAAGCCGGACGATGCGCTAGAAAAATTAAGCGCCGGCGCATTACTGGTACAACTGTATAGCGGCTTGGTCTTTCACGGGCCTAGTCTAATCACCCAGAGCATTTCTGCCATTGGGCAAAGATTTAACCCAAACCCCTAAGAGCGACCGCCACCCTGCGCCCTTCTAATATCAGCGCCGGTTCCCGTCAGAACGCCAGGATTCGGCCAGCATACCAATCGATTAAAATATCCAAATGAATCCAATCGAAACCCTAATCTACGGCTCTAGGCCCGACCCGCATTGTTGTTTCTGGTAGAGATTTTAACAATATCGGTAAATCATCATCGCTGGATGGCAGAGTCTCTCCACTCATCCCGGCAATGCGCTTGTGAAAATCGTATAATCGCTGCAAACCGGAATCATCTTTTAATCGCGCCCCAACGATTTCGAGTCTCAAGGTGTTAATCCCGGTTTTTTCGGCAATCTTCTTAACCTGTTCAGGCCCCGCGCAGCTCAATAACATATCGAATCCATTACGAATTCCCACCTCGCGTAATTTGACGATATCCGATTTTAAATAGACATATAATTTGGCTTGTGCGATCCAATCGATCAGTTGGGTCGAGTTAAACGGTGTCTTGAGCAACAGCTCAAAAAGATTTGCCTCGGCCAGATTTTGCGCGTTATCAATGGAAACTTCGCTCAAGCGGGTCTTGTGGAAAAGATTCATACCTTCGATCTGATCCAATACCAGCTCATCAGCCGAATTCGAGCCTTTTTGCATCAAAGCGCGTACTCGTTCGCGTATATAATTTAGCACCTGCTCCGGCATCAAACCGGTTAAAAATGCGAACACCGGGATCAAACTCTGAGTCGTGTTGTTGCCTGGGTCGACTCTGAACAAAAACACAAGAACCAAAGCGATCAATACCGAATAAATAATTCGAATACTCGCACTGTAATACGTGCTGGGCATTAAATCTCCAGCAATCAATCGGCGAATAATATTCTGGCCAGACCAGACAAAAGCACCGATAAAACCCATCGTAATCGCCAAAAAGCTTTGTTCTCTGAGTATATCGATACTGGCGTTACTGATGTCGGATGGTTGCAACCCGACCAAAAACAACTCTCGCTTACCCGCGTTCTTAGCCAATATTTCTATATCGAATAAAAAGGCAGAAAAACCCGCCAGACAGAGAACCGAAAGAAAAATGGTAGGCAGCAAATAATCGCGCCCACTGTATTCATCATGGACGCCCGGCGACAATAGGCTTGCTTGGTCGGCGTCCAGGCCCAGAATTTTGACCAGATTTTGAAACTGGTGATCTTTTCGCGCCAGTCGTACGTGCAAAAAGGTCAATGCGGATGCGGGTACAAATGCGCTCATCAATACAACCAACGCACCCTTGAATATAAGTGATTCGTTGTTCATCACTTCGTTAATCATCGATTCCATGTCGAACCCTCAGGCACGTTAATAAACGGCTTAGTCCTATAGTATTGGCGAATAATAATCCGGCCCATCGGCAAACACAAATCCGCGTAAAGGACGGGATTGACGAAATTATGAACGCGCCAAAATTGATGCTTAAAGCGGGCTTGAATCCAACGCCCGCATTTGATTAAGCAAGTGTCCAATACTGCTAATTTAAACCTGCTTTGCGGTATGCTGTGGACAAAAGCAAACCCAAGTTCTTAATAAGTGACGCTCATTTCATCCAAAAACGACGGATCTTGAACCATCCAATCCGAATCGTTCATATCGATCATCGCATCAGAACTTAGCGCTTCGGCAATATCGTCCATCATGGATTCCGATAATGTCGCCTCAGGTGGCTCAACGTTATCGTATTCAACAAAGTATGCATCCGTATCCCTCATTCTATTTTCCATTGTCTCGCCCTCATTGATGAATGTTTCGTTAATGTCGAGTTTGATTATCCTGATAAGAAATACCGCTGAATATGAGATAATTCCACGAAATATGTTAAATATTAACGAAAATTAATCGTACGGCCTTTTAATTCCTCTAATGTTTCTGCAAAATACCGACCGCGTTTCTAGAACTACGCAATTGCGACGTCTAAGACCCTGCTGCAAATGAAACAGATGGGATCTAGTTTGCGCCGCTAAAATTTCGTAATGGAGTACACATCGAATAGAATGGATATTGCCCATTGACAACACGACCAATAGAACTCGATTTTCCAATTTTTCCCTCCCGATCCTTCTTTTTTTACAACCGCTACCAAAGAAACCTTCGGATTGTTAAATCCAATCTATAAACCGGATATTGTTAATAGAGGCAGCTTAGAAACGATTCCAGCTATAAGGATGACCCTAAGCCATCAAAAATAATAAGCCTCAAAATAGATAAAGTTACATTTATGCGATTCAGATTTGCAATGGTAGCGCTAGGTCTGGTTTTTTTTCTTGCGTCCGGACTGACACAAGCATCCCAATCGTGGGACATTCACAGTGCGGCTCATTTACCGGAATGGCTAAGATTCCATATCGACCATAGAACTCGATATGAAGCGGTGACCAATGGATTCCGAAGAAACGCCAGGGGGGGCGATCAGGTACTGGCTTTTCGTACCAATGTATTTCTCGAGATAAACTATGAAGGTTTTCGTATAGGCGGAGAATTCATCGATTCAGCCGTTACTCTAGATGACGCCGGCACACCGATAAATACCACCCAAGTTGACAGAACCGACCTGTTGCAAGCCTATATAGGCTGGAGCAGCACTGATTTAGCAGGAACCGGACTTTCCGCCAACATCCAGGCGGGCCGCCAAACCATCGACTATGGCAGCCGCCGATTATTTGCTCGCAACCGGTTCAGAAATACGGTGAATACATTCTCTGGGCTGGATGCCAGTTTAAGCGACGCCGACAATTGGCGGTGGCGTAGTTTCTTTGTTTTGCCGGTATTGAGGCTACCCAATGATAGAGAATCAATAGATCGGGGAATCGTCGAATTCGACGAAGCAAATACATCGGCAATTTTCACCGGTACCTTTCTCGGTATAAATAAACTACCGTTCCGCACAAAGGGCGAAGTTTATTTGTACTACCTCAACGAAAACGACTCTGCCAAATTCCAAACGACAAACCGGAGAATATTCAGCCCTGGCCTGCGTTGGTTTCGAAAACCTCGCACCTCGGAATTCGATTTCGAACTAGAAACGATCGTGCAAATTGGACGCTCCAGAGCAACGCGGAATGTAACCGATACCACCGACCTGGATCATTTTTCCTACCTGGGTCATGCCGCGCTCGGTTATAGCTTTGATTTGCCGTGGCGGCCCCGATTTATATTGCAATATGATTACGCCAGCGGCGACAAAACGCCAAATGACGGCAAAAACGGTCGCTTCCAAACATTTTTTGGCGCCCGTCGTTTCGAATACGGTCCAACAGGGATTTGGGGGGCGTTTGCACGCGGGAACGTCAATTCGCCCGGTTACCGAATCAAGCTAAAACCAATGAAAAACCTTAGCGCGTTCTTGGCCCATCGGGCATTCTGGCTTGCTGAAAAAAGGGATACTTGGGTCGGCGCAAATCTTCGCGACCGCAGAGGTAGATCCGGAGATTTTATCGGACATCAAATGGAAATTCGGATACGCTGGAAGACACTACCAAAATTGCTAACTCTGGAAACCGGTTGGGCGCATTTGTTTAAAGGTCAATTCGCGAAAAATGCCCCCGGCTCCCCAGCCGATAAAAGCGATTCTGACTACTTTTACGTACAAACCAAGCTGCATTTTTAGCGCCGGTAACACTCGGATACATTACGCGACTTTGCAAAAAACCTTTGGCGTCTCGCTAGATTGATAATAGAAGCAGTCTAGTTTTCATTGTGCACCGAATCCCCACGCTGTAGAAATAACTTTTGGTTCTCCCAGAACGTCGTTCCACTCAACGGCGCGACAGGTAGTGCTTGCTGTTTGGAAATCTGAGAAATCCACGCGGTCGGTACCGCGTAAAAATGCCCGCCACTGGCATCTTTCATCATAAACGTTGGAAGACCGAGCAAATGGCCATCCACATCGAATAAAGCACCACCGCTGGTGCCCCGCATAAACCCGGCATCGGTTTCAACGATCCAACTGGAAAGGTAAGGATAGCGTGCACTTACCACACCCCGGACCATGCTCAATCCCACCGCGCCGGGAAAACCGAAGACAAACACCTGTTGCCCGATTTCTGCATCCTCAACGTTCCCCAACTTCGCACTGGGTAGCCTGAGGTTTTGCGTATGCAATACGCAGACGTCTTTCGTCATCTCAACCGATTGGGCACTAACTTTGTAGCGGTTGATCCCTTTAATGACGGTAATTGATTGGGCCGAGCGGGTGACATGACAGTTAGTCGCTATTCGATTCGGCGCGACCACCACGCCGGAACCCATCGACACACGACCCGTTCTCGAATCCGCCATGACCTTGACTACACTGCGCCCCCAGGTCAGGTTGGGCAATATTTCAGCGTAGCTATCAACAGCATAAAAAGTCAGTAATACAACGAACAATACACCACGCACCAATGTTCTCCTCAATGGATGGTTAGATCTGTAACCCGAACTAATCGACGCAAAAGGCATGACATAAATCCCGTAGAAGCTAGATATTATTGCCGGTGCCGTTATAAAATCGGATCCAACCTCCGGTATCGCTTTGGTCCGGCAAGACAACCCCGTTAAACTAACCGTGTGATCGACCCACCTTTAGCATTGTTATGCGTCAAATAACCCCCATAAACGATACCCAACAGCAACGTGTCATCGAACGAACCCGAAGTTACATTACACAAGCCCGCGAGATTTATGAACGGAATTTCGATTTTGTTCCAATCGCTTTCGATCTTGTAGGACGCGCGGCGGGGATGTACAAGGTCCGCAAAAAAGACCGGCTGATACGCTACAACCCGTATATTTTCGCCAAATTCTTTGATGATAATCTGGCCACAACCGTGCCACACGAAGTGGCCCATTACATTACCGACCAGATTTACGGAATGCGCCATATTCGCCCACACGGCATTGAATGGCGATATGTCATGCATCGGTTTGGTTCCGACGACAAAGTCACCTGCGACTACGATCTAACCGGCATTCCCGTCAGAACACAGCGACAGCATCAATACCGTTGCGCATGCGGACCGCATATGCTCAGCAGCCATCGCCACAATAAAGTCAAGCGTGGCCAAACACAGTACTTTTGCAGAAAATGCAAACAAGTACTCAATCCGGATTAATTGGCTGAAAAAAACACCTGGCGAGTTCATCCGCACTCACACCAATGTTAATTCCTGAATTCGTTTGATTCAAAATTTGTACGGATGCTGCGCGTCAAAACCATGCACTTTAGCCTTCGGTTTGAAAAACGGTGGCTGCCAAGCTTCACTATTTGCGCCGGTTAAATATTTCGCCAGCCATATGGCTTGGTTGCGTATCGGCGTGACGTAGGCGTAAATCTTTCCATCAGAAAATTCTGCCACATCCCCGACCGCATAAATTCGCTCGTGATTTGTTGTTAAATTATCGTCGACCAGAATGCCGCGCCCGGTGGCCAAACCTGCGGCCTTTGCCAAGTCTACCCGGGGTTTGAAACCACAGGACACAATAATTCCGTCATAACCCGAAGCAGTGCCGTTTTGATGCAGAACGCCATATTTGCCGCCCTGTTTTTCGAATCCACCCACTGCGCAATCCAGTTGCACCGAAATATTATCGGCTTCAAGTAGCACAGCCAATGCATCAGAATCTTCTTCCACCAACTGCCGTTCCATTAGTTTGGGCATCGCATGGAATAGATCCACTTGGTCACCCGCGGTCGCCAGATCGGACGCCACTTCGCAACCGATCAATCCTCCGCCTACGACCGCCCAATTTGGTGTATTACCCGCAGCTCGGATTTCACCGCGTAGACGCCTCAGCTGGATAAGGTCGGATAAACTGTTGAACACGTAGAACAGATCCGCCTGCGGCACGAACGGCGGCGGCAGCAACGCCGCCGAGCCCATCGCAAAGACCAAATTATCATAGGCCTTGATCGATTGGCCCGAATCATCCTGATAGGTCACATTGCCGGCGGCAGGGTCCACCTCTAGCACCTCGACACCGGCACGAATATCGATACCCGATTCACGTAATGCCTCGAACGAACGCATTATTATTTTGCTTTCGATATCTTCCCGGGTAAATCCGTGCGACAGCAATGGTCTGGAATAATAGCCGTGTGTTTCCTGAGTCAGCAGACAGACATTCGATTCAGGTGCCAGTTTTACCAGCTCCTGCGCCAAGGTCACCCCTCCGATACCGGAGCCGATAATTACCGTTTGCACATAAATCTCCGTAAAAATATTTGGTCAGGCGCGGCCATAATCCCAGTTTGCAGTAAGATTAGGCTGGATCAAAATCTTCTTTGGTCGCACCACACTCGGGGCACACCCAATCTTCCGGCACGTCTTCCCAACGCGTACCCGGTGCCACCCCGGTATCCGGATCACCCTCGGCCTCGTCGTAAACGTGCCCGCACACTACACAAACGTATTTTTTGAAATCCGCCATTCCCAGTCTCCTGCGTCAATAATAAAAATGATTTGCACCGCGGATAAATATCGGTCAAGTCCGCGGACGCGTTATTCTCTAATAAATACCCAAGCAAGGTAAACAGAAACCTACATAATTTCGCAAATCGGCGGGTCGTCGACTCTGGAACTTCAAATCAAATTGCAGGTAAACCATTGGCACTGCAAGCTAATCCGCTGCGCGTTTGAGCCTGAATTGCCCGGCTTAAAGTACCTAGCTATTCGCCGCCCAATTTCTGTTTTTCCGCCACTGTAGAGCGACGCAATCGGTACAAATGCCAGTCTGGTTCGCCCACTAACCGGCACATGCCGTATCTAAACGACGGGATAAACCCAAGAATTACGAACCGCAGATCGCTAAACCAAACGCAACTCTCCCCGGGCGTAGTATCCACCCGGTAGATCCAGGCCAAGCGGGCGAATTCTTGAAAATTAGCGAATTTTGGTCTGTCCTATACTTGCAAAATCAACGCGCGTTGATGAACCTCGCCAAATTTCTCAAGCCGGGACCATTCCAATTGATCGGACCGAGCATAATCGGCCAACTCGGGATAAATATCGATTTTTTTAACGGTCGCGTTCAAGTTAGGTGGCAACAAACTCAGATGAGCAATCTGGTAATCACCCGGCCGTTCGACCACCAACTTCCAATGCCACGGAGAAATCGGCTGCGGCAAAGCATGAACGCTGTAGTCATCTCCGCTGTGCAACCGGGCATAATCTCTGCCGATATCGGCGGCCATCGATTGCAGATAAGCTTGACCGATCAAACACAAACCCAAACCCAAGACACCCCAACGCGCCCAACTTCGCCGATAATAACTGCCCAGCAAGGCGCTCGCAGCAGCCAGCGCAAACCAGGGATCTAAATCGAAATTTAGCGATAAAGCTGCTCGATAGCGGTTCAAAGGAGCAAAAATCTGCGTGCCGTAAACGGTGCAAAGATCCAATGCGATATGCGAAAGCATTCCCAATGCACAAAGTAGAACGCATTGTTTGAAATGCTGACGCCTGTAGCCGATCCAACTGATCAAGCTGCCCAGTAACAGCGCCCAAAGCGGCAGCATGATCAGCGAATGCGTAATGCCCCGATGCCATTGCGTAATGAAGAGGTACGGATTGACCCAAAAACTCAGGTAGTCAATATCCGGAAACATTGCCGCGGCTGCGACAATCAATGCTTTCCCAGTTTCGCTTATGCCACCATCCGTTGATTTCCTGGTAACCGCCCGGGCCAACAATACGCCGACGACTCCGTGCGTAATCGTATCCAAAATCCGATATTAGAATGACAGCGGATAGCCCCGCAGCCAAATGACCGCGACCCATAGAAAAGTGGGATTAATATCGCAGCACATCGAAAAAGCGCATCGCGCGTTCCGCGCCAGACAATTGCTTTCGTAGAAACTTTCGGGTTTTGTCGAAATGGCGTGAATCATCGTACAACCAACAGAAAAACGAGCGTAGATAGATCGCGGTCAATCCGGTTTCCTCCAGAACCCGCAGAAGATTTGCCGTTTCCAGGCGCGCTGCCTCCCTAAACCATTGCACGGTTCGGCTGATTCTCATTATGCCCAAGACCTGCAAATGGATATGCCCAAATTCAAGTTTGTAGCACAACATTTGCCGGGTTAAGCGTTGATGCGTAGATAACGCATCGAACCAATACATCATCACGTAATGTAAGCGTTTGGCCTGGCTTAACCCAAAAAATTCCGGTGCGGCGTCCATCCGCAACAGCGCTTGATCGGCCCGATCGAACCAGGCCTCGACCAAATCATCTTTTTGCGGGTAATATTCGCGAATCTGGTCCAGGCTGATGCCCAAAGATTCGGCGACATCGTACAGGTGCAGCTTTTCCCAGGATCGCGCATCACCCAATTCCAGCGCCATTTCCAGAATCTTCTCAGCCAGATCATCGCTGTTTTTCTGTCGTTGAGCGGTACCGTTCATTAGCCACGCCGTTAGGATTGAATTCACTGTCAACACAAAAACGTGCTTCAGTTTACCCCGTTATAGCATGGACCCGTCAATCGGAAAGACAGTTCCGACCAGTAGGCTAGTAATCGGACAATAAGCGAGTTTGCCTAAGACCCGACGAAAAATATAACGCCGTATTTGATTGAGCTAAACCGCGTCAGGAATCATAGGTACCCGGCGTCTACGCAATAACTGAATCACCAGAAAAACCCCGATAATCAACCATACTGCGGCGGGTTCAGGAACGTTTTTGAATTGGTAGTCATTGATCTGACCACTCAGATCCTGGGTATCCCCGCCCCTGAACGATCCGGCTATCAGTTGTCCGTCAATATGGCCGTCGTAAAAATTGACCAAGGCCTGCGGTGCCAACACGCTGGCTTTAACCCCAATCGCAAAAATATCCAGGTTGATGGCTTCGAAAAAGTTAAACAGCACGCCTTGTGTCTGCGACCCGTCGTGCCGAAATGGGCCATTGTTATCCGGAACCCGCGCACCGTTCCTGAAAAAGCCGAAATTGGATAGTTCCGCGCTTTGCCCGCTGACGTTCACAATCACATTCGCATTCGACGGCGCATCGATATAAAACGCAGAAACATTGGCCAACTCACTATCGGTCAACGTAAACACATTAAGACCGGCGCTACCGCTCAGAAACAATTCGCCGTATTGATTCAAAGTTTTGGAGCCGGATTGAGATAATCCCGACAAACCGCTAGATAATCCGGATAAATGAATTGCGGCAGCATTGAAATCAATAGGGTTACCAGGAATAAAGCTGCCATTCGGGGTATTCGGATCATTCGAATAAAACCCAACCGAGTTATCGAACGGATTGGTCGTATCACTACTGCGCGCGTTACCGTTGTATATCCGGCCATTCTTGAAATCGATCTGTCCGCCAACAACCAAATCGTCTCGCGTACCGTTAGAGTTACTCAATTGCATACCCACGGAATAATCCCGAAGGGCCACATTTCCGGCGACAGCCAGCCGACCTTCAACATCCGAGTTTTGGGCTCTAATATCGCCCAGCACGAAAGCATTAAAATCGCGAGCCATGCCAAAATCGATTGGCATGGCTTGTAATTCTATGGCCGAAAACGACAGCGCTAAAACACTCAGGAGATAGATTCCGCTCCGCATCAAATTTCCTCATTAAGTTAGAAAGTTGAGTACTTATGTGTACTCAGATTAATATGAGCAAAAATCCTGCCATATTTTTTTATCTTAAATATGAGCAACCTACAACAAGCTTATGATTTTATGTCTATAATCTGTAAAAATTTTTGACGGTTTTTCAGCGCTCTAAACGCTTAGATCTGGCAAAAAGGTTTCGAGCTATCGGTTTATTTATTCAAATCCGTAATGGGCATGGGTAAATGGACATGACCCGACATCAAGGTCCTAGCGGTCCGCAGAATCGAAGCACTCTTGGGCCGTCCAAATTGGTTGGTTCCGTACATCGATGCTTCCGCATCCATGGTTCCGGCGCTGTGCCCTATTCTTAGGCTTTTTGTTAACCGTTTATTGCGCGGGCATTCAGCGACTAAAGTACCCGGTATCGCTGAGGCAACCGCCAATGCAATGGCCCCGGTGCCGGTAAACGCGTGGTGCAGCCGCCCCATCGAAAATATTCTGGTACATATATCGATTTGCCCGGCTGGAATATCGGTACCGTCGGTTGCGGTATATGTTTCGGGCGGGCAGACCCACGCCAGCTTGGGCGTTCCCGGTTGCTTGCGCGCTGCGGAAATATCCGGGCATAGTTTCATCGCGACCGATGCGGCGCATCTGATCGCTTCGACCCGTTGCAGAAGATCAATATTTCTATTGATTTGGTCTGGCAATTCGGTGCCAGTCAAACCCAATTGGTCGGGCTGTACAATTACCGTGGGATTACCCGCGTTCATCAGGCTCACCGGAATTAAGCCGACACCATCTATCGCCAATTCATCCTGCGCTTTGCCGGTCGGCAATGCACTACCGCCGGGCCCGTCACCCGGATCCATAAATTCCACCCGGATTGCCGCGCCCGTGCCAGGCACACCGGCGATGGCATAATCGCCCGAAGTGATCACAGCCTGTTTATCCGACGGCACATGAATCCGAATCGCTTTATCCAAATTAGCCTGCCATACGCGTACTATCGTGGTTGGTTCAGTAGGTACGACCAAACCCTGCTCTACCGCGAATACACCCACCGCCGAGGACAAATTGCCGCAATTGCCCGAATAGTCGATGACCGCTTGCTCGATAGCGACGTGGCCGAATAGGTAATCAATATCGCAGTCGTCTCGCTGCGAAGGCCGGATGATCACCACCTTACTGGTGCTTGACGTGGCCGCGCCCAGCCCGTCTATTTGCTTGCCGTACGGATCCGGGCTTCCGATAGCGGACAGCAGAACACGATCTCTGTCAGCAACATCCTGGGGTAAATCTTTAGCCTGAAAGAACAAACCCTTGCTAGTACCCCCACGCATCAACACCGCGGGCAAACTTTGGTTGTTATAGCTCATAATTATAGTCAGAAAATTTACGACAATACACTAAAGTCATTTGATAGGTTGATTGACCGAGGGTCATCCAAGCATTAACAACGCGAAATGCGCGAAATTGGTTATAATAATCCTAAGCGCGCGGGTGTCGAACTTCTAGCACAAAAATAACACCAACGGCCCATTGATTTTTCTGTCGCTGTTCCGAATATACGTAGGTAGTTTAAATGAAAGCATGGATTATTAGCTTGATCGCGCTAAGCTGCGCGCTATCGACGCCGGTTTATGCGGAACAGCAACTACCGACTACCGTTACACAGGCATTGAAGCGGTATAAAATCCCGCTAAGCGCGGTCAGTGTGGAAATCAAAAATCTGCACTCCGTCAACCCGGTTTTAAGCATTAATGCCGCCACACCCCGCAACCCCGCGTCGGTGATGAAATTGGTCACCACGCTCGCCGCACTGGAACTGCTGGGTCCGGCCTATACCTGGAAAACCGAGTATTTCGCCGACGGAAAACTGAAAAACGGCCGCCTGGACGGTAATCTGATTCTGCGGGGTGGCGGCGACCCGTACCTGGTCAGCGATCAATTTCGCCAGCAGCTGCACTTGCTCAAACAAAAGGGCTTGACCGATATCGGCGGTGATCTGATTATCGATAATTCAGCGATATCGGTTCCCAACCATAATCGCGCGCGCTTCGACGGTCGGCCCCAACGGGTCTACAACGTGGTGCCCAGCGCGTCGATTGTCAATTTTTCCGCGACGCGGGTCATCCTGCAACCGGAAGACGGAAAAATTAGGGTAATCACCGAACCGCCGGTTCCAAATTTAAATATTCAAAACCAGCTTTCACCGTCGAAGTCCCGCTGCCGTAGCCGATGGGCCGGATGGTCGTTCAAAACGATGCAAACAGCCAAACTATCGGTACTAAATTTCGACGGCAAATATCCTGTCAGGTGCGGGGCGACAGAATTTACCCGTGCGTTCCTGTCAAATACCGATTACACCTACGGTTTGTTCAAATCGATATGGGAAGAAATGGGTGGCCAATTGCACGGAAAATTCGGCTTGGGTTCGGTCAACGGCCGGGCCGAGCGGCTATTGGCGGCTGAATCCAGACCTTTGGCCGAAGTGATTCGCGGCGTGAACAAATTCAGCAACAACATCATGGCGCGTCAACTGCTGTTGACCATCGGCAAAGAGTTATACGGCAAACCCGGCACCACGCAAACTGGAATCTCCGGCATCAAAGAATGGTTGAATTCGAATGGGTTGGTCATGCCGGAACTGGTCATTGAAAACGGCGCCGGGCTTTCCAGAATCAGCCGAGTTTCCGCGCAAAGCTTATCGGCGTTGCTGCGCAAAGGCTGGGACAGCAACTACCACCCGGAATTCTTATCCTCGCTGGCCCTAGCCTCCATTGATGGAACCATGCGCCGACGTCTTCGAAAAGAAGCCCCGGCCGGCCGCGTACGCATTAAAACCGGTTCGCTCAACGGCACCCGTGCCATCGCCGGTTACGTCAAAAGTAACAGCGGACAGGATTATAGCGTAGTGATGCTGTTGAACCACGACAAAGTCAGCTATCGCTCGGGTAGCCGCGTGCAAGATGCGCTGCTACGCTGGCTATTGCAGTATTGATGCAATACTGATCAATCCAGTGCTGGCCAAGTCAACGGTTGTCTAAAAACTGCAGAATTTGCTTGGCAACCGGCTTTGGATCATCCAGGTGCAGATGATGCCCACCTTTCATTTCAACGACCTGAATACTCGGCACCGCGGCGATACGCGGCGCAATACACGCTAAGCGATTCAACATACCCTGCTTGGCTTTGATCAATAACGTGGGTGCGCTGATCGCTTGCAAAAACGCTTGGGCCTGTTCTTCCGCGATATAAATCGGCGATGGCAATTTCAAGCGCGGATCGGAGCGCCAGCGGACGCCGTCCTGTTGCTGTTCGGCACCGCGCCGGACCAATATCTGCGCGGATTCCAAATCCAAGTCGCCGGCCTGCTTGCGGACCTTGGCCGCACTCAACCAATCTGGATAAGGCGGAGACTGCCGATCGCTGATTTTACGCCGCTTGACGATCGATTGAGCCAGGCGTTTTGGCGCGCTGGCGGTATTCGACGGAATCGGTCCGATGCCGTCGATCAACACCAATTCAGAAACCTCATGTTTCGCAACCGACGCCACCAGACTGGCAATCCCGGCACCGAGTGAATGCCCCAACAGCGTGTAGCGCTCCCAACCCAGTACCGACGCGGCATCCACAACATCGCGAACATAATCCACAAAATGATAGGTGGCACCCGTGGGCCGATGACTGGACTTGCCGTGCCCGATCAGATCCAGCGCCACCACGCGGTACTCAGGAAGAAGCGAGGCCAAACGGCTAAAGCTCGCTGCATTATCCAACCAACCGTGCAGCGCCAGTAGCGGCTTAGCGCCGGTGCTGTTCCACTCCAGCGCAGCCAGCCGACCGGCCGGAATCTGCAAAGTCATTTCTTTGGGTTGCATAATTCGTATCTATTTTTGTTTTTACGATACGCCCAGTTCAATGTCTCTACAATCCCAATTGGCCAGAACCGTTGCAAATACTTATGATGGTTCCAATAGCGGCTGTTCGAATCTAACCCAACCGGCAAACCTTATGGCACCAGAGATTGTTGTCCGTCAGATCGATCACACCCTGCATATCCGCATCGACCGGCCCGAAAAACGTAACGCGTTGACGCGCGATATGTACGCGGCGCTCACCCAGGCCTTGCACGATGCCGACCGTAATGCCGATATTCGTTGTATCGTGCTCAGCGGCGCGAACGATTGTTTTAGCGCCGGCAACGACCTGAACGACTTTTTCACGCAACCGCCCACCGGGACCGACGATCCAATTTTTCACTTTGTAGACGCGCTGCCATCAGTGACCAAACCACTGATCGCCGCGGTCAACGGGATCGCCGTAGGCATCGGCACCACACTATTATTGCATTGCGACCTGGTCTACGCAGGCCCCGAGGCCACCTTCCAGATGCCATTCGTCAACCTGGGATTGGTACCCGAAGCCGGTGCCAGTCTTATCTTACCGTTACTGGCCGGTCAGCGAAAAGCCGCCGAACTTTTACTGCTGGGCGAAACATTCGATGCCGATTGCGCATTACAGACGGGTATCGTCAACCGCATATGCAGCCAACCCAACGCATTGGAAACCGCACTGGCGGTGGCGAAAAACATCGCAGAGCAACCCTACGACGCAGTAATTCAGACCAAAAGCTTGCTCAAACAACACTACCGGGCCGCGATCAAACAACGGATCCGCGACGAAGCCGCGTTATTTATAGAGCGTCTTCGCTCGGATAAGGCGCAGCAGGCGCTGCATGCGTTTTTGAATAAATCCGAATAATCGTCGCGCAAATTACAAATCTCGCCGATCAACAGCAACTGCAAAAACCGGATATTTTTCAGGCATCCGCCGAAACTAATTCCCGAACATCGTGTCGGATTAAACACAGCCAAAGATAACGACGAGGTAACAGACCTTGACCGAGCCGATCAAAACATTGTCCCGGATCGCAGGTCGTCTCATGTGCTGGTTGGGATTCCACGACTACCACGTGACCGACGTCAATTTCGGGTTCAGCTATGGCGAAACCGTAGAAAAAGTCCAATGCAAACGCTGCGGCCAGCGCATGGCGCGTATGGCCGAATAGCCTTATGTATCTAAAATTGGAATAAACACCGTAGGTTGGATAAGCGAAGCGTCATCCAACATTTTTGAAAGATTATTCCGGTTTCGCAGAATTCGGTGGATGGCGCTGCGCTTATCCAACCTACGCTCATTGATAAACCGGCGCGAAACTTCAAAAATTCGCCTCTCGCGCGCAACACGTAGCAATCAGAATTCAGAAGTTTCATTAGAGAACTTTGACGCGCAACAATGCCGCACCACGAACCAGCGTATTTACATCCCGAACAATCCTCATCTTAAGGACTAATCATCGTCTCCGCTCAAATCAATTGATCTATATCAAAGTCACACCTGCGAACCTGGAATATGCTATGTATACCGAATGTCGGTATTTCCACCGGAGGCATTATGAACACAAATAGCAAAAACCAGTCGATGTATTTTACGCTTTTCCTGTTATTGAGCATCGCCGCGGTTGGAACGGTCGGTGCGGCCGAACACCACGCCGCGCAGGCTCTGGAACATTCGGCGGTCGCAGCCACGCACGGTGAAATGGGACACGCGGATGTTTTGACCCAGCACGCTCAAGATGCATTGAAACACGCCAAAGCAGCGGAAAAAGAGCACGCGGAGGCGCACGAGCATATGACCGAAGGGGTTAAACACCTGCAGGAAGCAATTAAACACGGCAAGAAGGGCCATGCCGATGTCGCAACCCAGCACACCAAAGAAGCCATGACCCACATCAAAGCGTCAATCGGCCAATAAACGGGATTGGGATTTTCATCATTAAATATTACACCGCCAAAAAGGCCGGTGCGCTCAAGCGAATCGGCCTTTTTGGTCTACGGCCTACCCCAGCCAAAGGTTCTTCTTGAACCCTGTCGGGCATCCACTCCTCAATCGGAGTCCATCGGACTACCGGTTTAATCATGCTAGAATATTGACTCGATATTAGCCGCACAACCCGTTCGGGCCCGGGCCTTGTTTCGCCTGGGATGAAAGCTTGGTACCGGGACGATTGTTTGGAGTAAAAGCTTGATGAATGCTTGCCGTCTGGCGCCACCATTGACTACCGTAGTCTGCTTGAGTCTTTTCTTGCTTTCCACGACCTGTACCCGTTCTAGCGTAAATCCCGATTTCGATAGCATTTACTCGCGGTCCGCGATGTACCACGGTATCGATCGCAATCCGATTATCGTCATACCCGGGGTCCTCGGTTCCAAGCTCATGGACAAAGTCACCGGCAAAACGATCTGGGGCGCCTTCGGCGGAAATTACGCCAATCCGTCGATCGACAAGGAAGTCCGGCTTATCGCACTGCCGATGAAACAGGGCGTGCCGCTTAAAGACCTGCGTGACGACGTATTGGCGGACGGCGCGCTGGATCAAATCACCGTCAATCTCGCCGGACTGCCGATTCAAATTGGCGCTTATGTGGATATTATCGTGACCTTGGGTGCCGGGGGTTACCGAGATCAACAATTGGCTTTGTCCGGCGCGATCGACTACGGCGATGAGCATTTTACCTGCTTTCAATTTAGTTATGATTGGCGGCGGGATAACGTCGAAAGCGTGAAGGCATTACACCAATATATCCTGCAACAGCGCGCTTATATCAAACAAAAATATCTGGAAAAACACGGCAAGGATGTCGCGCTGGATGACATCCGTTTTGATATCGCCGCACACTCGATGGCGGGCTTGATCATTCGCTATTATTTGCGCTACGGCGCGGTCGACTTGCCCGAAGACGGATCGTTGCCGCCGCTAACTTGGGAAGGAACCCAGTATATCGACCGGGTCGTGCTGATCGGAACGCCGAACGCCGGATCGGTAGAATCATTGAACACGTTGATCAACGGCGCGGATTTTCTGCCGTTTTACCCCAAATATCAGGCAGCAATTCTGGATACGATGCCGGGTTTGTACCAGCTACTCCCCAGACAGCGCCACGCGATCGTTGTAGAGAAAGGCAGCCCGGAAAAACGTATCGATGTACTCGATATAGACGTCTGGGAAAAATATCGTTGGGGTATGCTGAATCCGGACCAGGATGAATTATTGCAATCGCTATTGCCCGATGCTGCAAACCAAACGGAACGCCAACGCATTGCAAAGGACCATATGGCAAAATCACTCAATCGCGCGCGGCATTTTTTCCAGGCGCTGGATAGCCCCGCAACACCGCCGGATGGCCCCCGGCTAAAACTGGTGGCGGGCGATGCGGTAGCAACCGATGCGGTGGTCGAGGTCAATGCTGAAAATGGAGAACTCAACGTGATCAAACAACTTCCCGGGGATGGTTCGGTCACCCGCGGCAGCGCATTGATGGACGAAAGGGTCGGCGGCGAATGGGCACCGACACTGCAAAGTCCGATTGATTGGTCGGCGGTCACATTTTTATTCACCGACCACTTGGGGCTGACCAAAGACCCGGTGTTTACCGATAATGTGTTGTATTACCTGCTGGAGCAACCCAGGTAAATCTTGGGAACGGCTCGCCAGTGTCAACAAACATTCGAGCAGCTAACCAGGAGCACCAATTATGAATCTGCTAAACCCAAAACTTTTCGCCAAATCGTACCCGGATGACGAAACCCGGGAGATAATGCTGAAAACGATCGATTTTTTTGAGTCGATGGGGCTGACTAAACTCAAAGCGGATTATGAAAACCGGCGTTGGTACGACGAGTTTCTGGAATTTAACCGAAAACACAAAATTTTCGCGACACTACTGACACCCGAAGGCTACGCAGACGGTGCGCGTTGGGACAGCTCCAGAATTATCGACTTTGCTGAAATTCTGGCCTTTTATGGGCTGACCTACTGGTACTGTTTTCAGGTCACCGCGCTGGGCGTAGGTTCGATTTTTCTGGGCGGCAACGAGGCTTTGAAGAAGAAGACCGCCAAATTGCTGCGGCAGGGTGAGATTTTTGGGTTTGGCTTATCCGAAAAAGAACACGGGGCCGACATTTATTCATCAGAAATGGCGCTGGATCCGCGAGCAGACGGCGGTTATCTGGCCCACGGTGAAAAATATTATATCGGTAATGGCAACCAGGCCGCGTTGATTAATACCTTCGGTAAATTTTCTGAATCCGGCGACTACGTTTTCTTTTGCGTGGACTCGCAGCATTCGAAATACGAATGCATCAAAAATATTATCAACAACCAATGCTACGTCGCGCATTTTAAGCTGAGCAGTTATCCAATTTCACAGGATGACATTAGCCTGAGCGGCCAAGCGGCGTGGGACTGTTGTCTGAATACCGTCAATGTCATGAAATTCAACCTTGGCGTCGCCGCCATCGGAATTGCTACGCATTGCTATTACGAGGCCTTGAACCACGCGGCGAATCGATTTTTGTTCAACCATTACGTCACCGACTTCGAGCATATTAAACAATTGTTCATGGATAGCTATGTACGCCTCGCGGCGATGCGCTTGTACACGCACCGGGCGCGCGATTATATGCGCAGCGCCGGCAGCGATGATAAGCGTTATCTGCTGTATAACTCGCTGGTCAAGATGAAAGTCACGACACAAGGTGAAGAAGTCGTCAACCTGCTGTGGGATATTATCGCGGCAAGAGGCTTTGAAAAGGATATGTATTTTGAAAACGCGACCATCGATATCCGTGCCCTACCCAAACTGGAAGGCACCGTACACGTCAATATGGCGTTGATCGTAAAATTTATGGCGGCGTATTTTTTTAACGCGGAAACCTTTCCTGATGTGGCCGTTCGCGAAGACGCGGCCAATGACAAATTTATTTTCCACCAGGGGCCAGCCAAAGGACTCAGCAAAGTCAGGTTTCACGATTATCGTACCGGTTTAAATGGGTGTAGTTTGCCCAACGTGCGTATATTCAAGCGGCAGACCGAGATGTTTAGGTTAATGCTTATGCTGGCCCGTCCCAAATCTAGGCAGATAAAAGATATCGACTTTCTGTTGATTATCGGTGAGCTGTTTTGCCTTGTTGCTTATGCTCAGTTAATTTTGGAATGCTGGACGCTGAAACAAACCGACGATGCGATGCTAGAGCAAATATTCGATTTTCTGATCCGCGATTTTTCAAAGTTTGCGTTGCAACTTTATTCCAAAAACAGTAGCACCGCGCTGCAAAAATTTTTCTGCAAGCGGATAATTAAATGCCCAAAACCGAACCCAGCGCGTTTTGATAGGGTATTACGGGAGAGCGTCTACAGCCTGAAGGGTGCTTATACGATGAACTAGAAACTGTCAGGAGCAGGTTTGATGAGCCCGACCCACACCTCGCAAAATCGATACCGCAAGATTGAACCGTGCCTTGATGAAATTATTGATCGGCTGAATAAGAATATATGCGTCGAGATCGGCTGCGGCATTGGCAAGCCGGTCAATTTTATCAACGCGCTGTACCACCGAGCCAAACAAGATCCAACTATTGACCTGACCCTGCTTAGTGCGCTGACACTGGAAAAGCCCACCGGCCGCTTAATCGTTCCTCCGCCAATTCCGACATAATTCCTCCGCTAATGATCTGGATGCAGCAGCAAACATTAACTCGGAAATGTTTGTCGACTCGTTTTTGAATTTGTACGACAACGGAATCATCAAGCGCAAGGTCTACGACGATTACACTATTCAAAAGCTGCTCAATCAAAAACGCATTTCGGCAAAGATCGTTCCGGACACTCTAACGGCATTGTGGGGGTTTAACGCAATCACAAATCCACTTTGTGATAAGGACGTTACTTACTTGAAAGAATACGGCATTCTTGCCAGCGATGTAAGCCTGGATAACAACGTTCTGAAAAGAGGCAGGCAACGGATATCGGCAGATTTGAACGAGGCGCTTTGCGACCCGTCGATTGAAGATTTTCTGGGTACTCAGCTTGTTGGCGGCAATCTGATTCACGCGACGCTGATGATCCCACCCCGGCAAATGTATCACCGATTGAACGGCATGTCGCTGGATGAAAAAAAGCTTTTTGCGTTGCGCGATAGCTTATTTGTCAACACGCTATACGGCGAGGAACGATTAAAACGCGCGCAAAGATCACACGGCCGGTTTATCAATTTCACTCTTGTCGCAACGCTGTTCGCCGCCGCGGCATCCGAGACAGTCGAGCACCAGCAAGTCATCAGCGGCATCGGTGGACAGCTCGATCTGGTGCACATGGCCAACGCGATGGACGACGCCCGATCCATCCTGCTGCTCAACGCAACCCGAGGCCAGGGCAAAAGGCTGCGCTCGAATATCGTGTTCGAATACAGCGCTTGCTCGATTCCCAGACAAATGCGCGACATCATAGTGACCGAATACGGCATCGCCGACCTTCAGGGGCGGAGTGATGAAGAATGCGCCATCGCAATGCTAAAAATTGCCGATTCGAGGTTTCAGACCGATCTGTTGGCGCAAGCCAAAAAGTACAAGAAAATCGCACCGGATTATATTCTACCGAACGTATTCAAAGACAATTTCCCAGCCAAAGTGACGCGCTTGTTGGCAAACTTCCAGCAGGACGAATTCTTCGGCCCTTTCCCGTTCGGAACAGATTTAAGCGATGAAGAATATCAACTCGCAACAGCGCTAAAGCAATTCGCTGTGGATTTTCGGGATCGTAGAACGGACACGTTATTTCGCACCGCGGGAAATTTCTTTTCAACAAAACCGTACCAATTCAAAAAACATTTGGTGAGAATGGATCTTGACCACCCGATAACTCTAGCAGAGAAATTTCAACAAGCCATCGTATTAACGGCATTAAATCGAATGGCGGTTGGAGACTAAAATTAACGCGTCGTCCCAACCGATTTTTAACTGAATTCGAATCGAACAATCCTAATTTCCGAGGCATAACTTTTGCATTTTGGCAATATGTCTGTCGGGTCTACTTTAGTAACGCCATTTGATCCATATCACGTCGCATCAATACAGCAGCGTTACGATAAAGCTATTGAATAAAAGCTGTTAGGAGACGATTATGGATAGAATAAATCATTCTTTAAGACACTGCATCCTACTCTTCGTTATAGTGATCGCAATAACAGCGTGCGCTTCAAGATTCACTCAAGTTTCCTCTATTCCAACGTTGCAGCAGGAACGGCTAGGACCCGCTACGGGCAGTGCCTGTGGTGTATTATTGGTGGCCACGCCACCGGCCAATTTTATACCGATCAGCCTGAACAGCAGGGTCGCACGAGCGTATCGATCCGCGCTTAGTACGGTTCCGTCCTCAACCGGACTGATAGACGTAACGATGGAAGATTCGTGGTACTGGTGGATTCTTGGAACTACGCGTTGCACTACGATATCGGGGGTGGCAGTCAAATGAACACGAAACCAAAATCAAAGATCGCACTTGTCTCTCTGAGTTTTGTTATCTTGCTAGCGGCTTGCTCCAGCGGACCAGTCCGGCTACACGACAACACTTCCGCGAATATCGATCTATCGCAAAGCCGACCAATTAGTTCTAGAGGCTGCGGATTTCAATTGTTGCTGGTCATTCCAATATCCGTGAACAGCCGCCTGGAAAGAGCTTATGACAGTTTGGCTCGTCAGGCTGACGGTTGGGTAATTGGTGACATTCAGATTCAAGAAAGTTGGTGGTATGGATATGTTGGAACAATTTATTGCACACATATTAAAGCCCGGGCTTACCGCAAAGTTTAGCGAACAAAACGCTGTTTAACTCAAATGTTAAGCCACCGCCTATGGGGGTGCGAAAACAGAGCAAATGACTTTGGAATTTAAAAAATTGGGTTGCAGGCCCTTTGCTCCTTAGAGGGGGCCTCCTTAAACTATCCGCCATTGCGGGTAGTACATGATTAAGTACGCAAATCCTAGAATGAAACATGATCTATATTGGAGATACTTCAGACATCTACAAACTTTCCTAGGAGAAATTATTGGTCCTTTCGAGAACATGATTGCCAATTTTCTGATAATTGCAGCTTGGTTTGGCTGTATTCTTATTGGAGGTTGTTCAATCCTCTACGATTTCGTAGGTGGCTCTTTTGTGGACGAACCTTCGGAATTCAATCACTTGGCAAGCTCAGGAGCAAAAGAACTAGTCGCGGAAGCTTTCGCGGATTTGGGACCGAAACCAATCGTCGACTTTCATGTTCATCTGATCGGCCGTAATGTGAATCCAAATTGGCTCTCCTGGACACATCCCGTTCAACGGACACGAACGATGGTTTACTTGAGTGCTGCGGGGGTAGAACCGAAGCACGAAATTACACAGCCATATGTCGTAAGGCTAATTGAGCTTATAAAAGCAATCCCTCAGCGTGGAAGATATTTTCTAGTCGCGCTGGATAGACATTATCGTTTGGATGGTACCGTTGATTGGGAACACACACTCTATTATATGTCCAACGAATCCGTGTATCGAAAAGCGATGGAGCATCCGGATCTCTTTGTTCCGGTTATTTCCATACATCCTTATCGTGAAGACGCTATCGCAGAACTCACACGTTGGGCGCAAAAAGGATGCCGCTACGTTAAATGGATACCTAATACGATGGGTTTGGACCCATCTAGCGATCGATTGGATAACTATTATCAAACCATGAAAAAATTTGGAATGACACTATTATCCCATTCCGGCGAGAAAAAAGGGTTCCCTGATGCAAAGGCATTTCAGCATTTGGGAAATCCTCTACTACTTAAAAAACCTTTAGATATAGGAGTAAAAGTAGTGATTTTTCACTCGGCCACTCCAGGAAAATATAAGGACCTTGACCATCCAACAAGAAACAAAAAAGTATTCGGATTCGACTTACTGATCCGTATGCTTGAGAATCCAGCATACCAGGGTTTACTTTTTGGGGAGATTTCCGCGATTACATTTTTCAACCATCTTGATCGCCCGCTGCGCATTCTTTTGGAACGGGAGGACCTGCACAAACGTTTAGTTAACGGGAGCGATTATCCACTGCCCGGTATAAATTTACTAATTCGAACGTCCAAATTGGTTGAAGCAGGATTTATCACGAAAACCGAAGCAAATTTTCTTGACGAAATATATGGCTATAATCCGTTGCTATTTGATTTTGTATTGAAACGAACCGTTCGGCATCCAGTAAATGGCCGACAGTTTCCGCCAACCCTGTTTGAACTTCCTCCGGAACTTTCTATTCCTTTGCTGAAAAAATGAAGCGATTGACGTATCGAACAATGGACTAATCCAGCGATTTAACAATGTTAAGAGAATTTGATTGAAGACACAGCCACGATTGGTCATCTATATGGCAAATTTATTTAGACAAAATTTGCGCTTTCAAGATTGATTTGAATCAAGAATGCTGGATTATCCGTGCACTACGCTGCTTGTATAGTTTGCCAATCCATTATCAAGGAGAATGATGCGTCAACAGGCATACTCTGGCATTTTTAGATCAATATTAATGCGTTCCGTTTTAGTAAGCGTGTTGAGTGGCTGTGCGACCCTCAACTATCCTCGAACGATAGATTGTAGTGACATGGGGGTAAATCCGTTGCCCTACCCGATGCAACGTTTGGAATTTAAAATTTTTACGATACTTCCACCCCAAGGTCAAAACTGGTGTATCACCGCGCTTGATAAAAATAAGGGCGGAGTTTTTGGAAAAAACCAATATGGAGGCCAGAGGTTGCACGCGCCGCCGTCAAAAACAGAGATGATGCATACTTTAGGCGCTATGGTATTAATATTCGACACACCTGCAAATGTAAGCACCGATCAGGATTATGAGAATTATATCAGGCAAGGTAATTTATCTCCCTTGAACGGAAACACTAAGGTTACTCGGGAAATTGAACGAGACTCATCCCGAAAAGACTCGACTTGTTTTCTGTCTACCTATATCTCGAAAGGACATATCAGTGAAACCAAAAAAGAAGAAGTATTCGTGCAGGAAGATCACAGTCTCATCTGCAAACATCCTAATCAGTCAAAGATCGTTATGCTGGGCTATTCGGAACGTTATTCAGAAAATTTTCCCCCGTCCTATTCAATGATTAAACGATTTTGGCACGAAATCGAACCCTTTTTTAATAGTCTCGAGTTCATACAGTAAACCCATTCACGGTCAACTATCATGAAATGCTATCCTAAATCGGAAAAACTAAAAAGATCGATTTATATCGCGCTGCCCGATTCAATCACACGATTAGTATCGGTCTGTATCCTATCTATTTTTATCTCAAGTTGCGCTGGACTGACCTATAACAAGACGCATAATGATTTTTCTGTTCATTGCACCGCAATCGAAGACGTTATGATCCTTTCGCCCAATGTCGATGTCTACCTTGTATCTTTGAAAGGTTCCAAAGTTCCCCTAAAACCCGAAGCAAAGCAGATTACAGCTGAGCTTATTGGGTTGATTAAACAAGAACTCTCACATCGGGGTTATTCCGCAGCGCTGCTTGATTATAATGAAAAACCAATAATCAACTCCGACCAGTTGTTTACAGACGTCGCTATCAATCAGCTATATCACCGTATTTCTAAAGAATTTGGCAAGCCGGTAAAAGCAAATGAACATCATAACTACGAATGTAATCTTGGCGAAGAAGCCAAAAATGTAGCCTCGTTTGCTAATGCCGATGCATTGGTTTTCAGCAATTTTAAAGCATGGAAAAGAACCGGAGGATCCATCGCAACGGAACTTGCAGTTAAAGCTTTATTGGCCGTTGCCGGGGGTGTTTCGGCAGCACAACCCACTGCTGGAGAAACCCTACAGGTGGCCTTAGTTGACGGAAATACGGGTGATGTCCTGTGGATCAATGAAACTTTCGAGGCTTTCTTTCGACCCATACCACCAGATTTTTCGCGAACCAATCTTGAAAACTTAGTCAACGTGTTGTTCAAGGATTTTCCTGAATAAATCTGAATCATATTTAATCAGCGTAAGATCCTAGCTAAATCAAAACCGCAATGACCGGTCCGTCGATTGACATACTAGCGGCCGTTCCGTACCGTTTAGATTTCAGCATCATTGCCAATCTACCCGGCAAAGAAATTTTCCAGATTGATTACGGCCACAAAAAATTCGATGTCGGTTACCACCAAGTTAAAATCTCTGGCCGCTAGCAAAAATAAATATTCGTTTGAATGGCGATTGCTCAATCAGGTCTTTGCAACCTTTGTATTGCTGGTCATTTTGGAAGCCAGCTATCTGTATTTTAGAACCGATAAGATTTTCTCACCGGAATTTTTGCTTGATATTTATTTAACCCTTTCGGTGGTTTTGCTCGCCGGTGCGGTTTGGCATTTAAAATCGTATGGAACGGATTTGGAATCTCCCCATCTAGGGATGATGACCGGTATGACCCTGGGGATGCAAACTGGCATGATGGTGGGCATCATCCTGGGGGCTACCGATGGTTTTTTTGTCGGCGCATTGATTACAATGGCTGTGGCCGCCACATTGGGCGCTATTGCTGGAACATGCAGTGGTATTGCCGGAGTATTGGAAGGACTTATGGCGGGTAGTATGGGCGGCATCATGGGCGCGATGACCGGGACCATGATGGACGGTTATTTGCTTTGGTTTATGCCACCGTTCATGATCCTAAACTTCATCATTATGTTTGGCTTAATCTATATGGTGTTCAAAGAAGTCACCGAAAGCAAAGGGATAGCGCACAAATCCCCGCCAAAATTTTCGCGGTTTTTTCTATTCAACCTGATAGCGTTGTCGGTGTTGGTCCTGGCAGTAAATCTATTTAAGCAGGCAGATAGTGGGATTCACAGCGCAATGCACCACTAATCAATTAATAAAAACTTTAGCCACTCACTGTGCGGGATTGAAACGAGACCGTAAGGGCCGGTTTTGCGATTTGGCGCGGCAGAGTTATTTTGATGTTCGGATGCCTCGAAAAACGGGGTACCGGATTAGGAGAACTTTGAGATTCTATATCGGGACCTTCTTTTCCTATTTGATTTGCAGAAAACTGTTTGTGGGTTCCATCACAGAAGGGTGCATCAGAAGTTTGTTTGCAGGCACATAAATGAGCTTCACCACCTTGCTCAGCCGTAAACGCCAGCGGTGTAAAAGAAGTGCCTGTATGAGATCCGTCGCAAATTTTCTCTCAAAACCATATCGATAGTCTTCATCGTTGGAGACGGGCAATGATAATCCGCTAAATCTTATAAACGTCATCCCTATAATGACCAAAAGGTTACCCCAGCGGTCACCCCAACCATTATTTAACGGCCTCCACTTAACATAACCTATTGATTTTATTGGTCGGGGCGAGAGGATTTGAACCTCCGACCCCCTGCACCCCATGCAGGTGCGCTACCAAGCTGCGCTACGCCCCGACTGTGAGTTTTGGATTCTACCGAATAACTCGGCGATTTACGAACGGCTTATTTGAGCAGATCAAGAATTTCTTCTAACTCTACACACAATTGGCGGATCAATTGCTTGCTCTGAGTCGCATCTTCTCTGGCATCGTCGCTGGACAAATGGCCTCGGGCACCGCCAATCGTATAACCTTTTTCGTAGAGTAACGAGCGGATCTGCCGGATCATCAACACATCGTGGCGCTGATAATAGCGGCGATTACCGCGGCGCTTAACCGGTTTGAGTTGGGGGAATTCCTGCTCCCAGTAACGTAGTACGTGCGGTTTAACCGCACACAATTCGCTTACTTCACCAATGGTAAAGTATCGCTTGGCAGGAATCTGCGGTAACTCATTATTGTTACTCGGTTCCAGCATACGCTTCCACGCGAGCCTTCAGTTTCTGTCCTGGTCTGAACGTCACTACCCGTCGCGCACAAATCGGTATTTCTTCACCAGTTTTGGGGTTTCTACCCGGCCGCTGATTTTTATCACGTAAATCAAAATTGCCGAAACTTGAAATCTTTACTTGATCGCCATTTTCTAACGAACCTTTGATTTCTTCGAAAAATAATTCGACCATTTCTTTTGCTTCGCGTTTATTCAAACCCAGCTCTTCAAATAGTCTGTCTGCCAAGGTGGCCTTGGTTACTGCCATAAGCTATTCCCTAAGTTGTGCACCAAAGTCATCGGTTAATTTCTTCAAACCACCTGAAACTATAGCATCAATTTCAGTATCTTTAAGTGTGCGTGAAGAATCCTGTAAAATCAAGCCTAAAGCAACACTTTTTCTTCCGGATTCTACGCCAGCGCCCTGATAAACGTCAAAGATATTGACCGCTTTTATCATAGACCGGTTAGATGCCGTAATTGCTTCCGCCAATTTATTAGCCGCTATTTCAGCGTCTACGATCACCGCCAAATCGCGCCGAACCGATGGAAAGCGTGATAGCGGTTCAAAAGAGGGTATCGATTTTGTGAGTATTTTATGCAAGTCCAACTCGAATAAAAAAACGCTACTGTCAAAATCCAGTGTTTTTTCCAAAGTTGGATGAAGCATGCCCAACCAACCTACATGCTCACCGTCCATTGCATTAATTTGCGCACTTTGTCCCGGATGAAGCGCTGGATGTTGGCCAGGGATAAATTCAAAACACTGGCCAGCTAAATCCAAAATTGCTTGAACATCGGCTTTAACATCGTAAAAATCGACCGCGCGCGCAACCTTCCCCCATTGTTCTGCAACGACGGATCCATATATCAATCCGGCAAGCGATTTGGTTTGTAGGATGTCTTTATGGTTCTTTAAAAACCTGAGCCCCGATTCGAATAAACGAATACGATTTTGTTGACGATTTAAATTATGTTGTGCAGCAAGAATAAGGCCCGCCCAAAGCCCGGTTCGCATCACTGCAAGCTCTGATGATATCGGATTTTGCAGTGGAATAGCACTTTGGTCAGGATAGACTAGCCGTTGAAGTTCTGGATCTACAAAGCTGTAGGTAATCGCTTCGTGATAATCTTTGGCAACCAACAGATCTTTGATGCTATCCAAATCTAATATCGCCTCGGAATCCGGCAATAGTTCGGTATGCATCTGCAACGCACTTTGAGGAAGATTATCGTAACCTACGACGCGGCCAATTTCTTCGATAAGATCTGCCTCAATCGCTATGTCGAAACGGTAACTGGGTGCTTTGACTACCCATCCGTTGGATTTTCGCTCAACAGTCATGCCCAAGCGCTGCAAAATATCCTCGATTTCCGCATCGTCGCTGGAAATCCCGAGTAATTTTCGAATTCTGTCTGATCTAAGTAATATTGGTTCGGCGCTCGGCAAATGTTCTGGTGCGGACTGTTCGGTCACCGGACCCACTTCCCCACCCGCAATATCTACAATTAACCGGGTCGCTCGTTCAATCGCTCGCTGTTGTAATTGTGGATCCACACCTCGTTCAAAGCGGTGCGATGAATCGGTATGTAATCCGTATGCACGAGCCTTTCCCATGATCGTTGTCGGACTGAAAAAGGCGCATTCCAGGAACACATCGACCGTGTTGTCACCCACGGCTGACGCTTGCCCTCCCATAATACCAGCCAAAGCCAACGGCGATTGTTGATCAGCTATGACCAAGGTATCACTGTTTAACTCAATGCTTTCGTCATTCAGCAAATCAAGCCGCTCGCCGGTTTCAGCATACCGGACCACGATCCCGCCGTGAATTTTAGCTGCATCAAAAGCGTGAAGAGGTTGTCCCAATTCTAATAACACATAGTTGGTTACATCAACCAAGGGTCCCAAACTACGATGCCCGGACCGGCGCAGTCTCTCCTGCATCCACAATGGCGTTTCGGCATCTACTTTAACATTTCGGATTAAACGGCCCAGGTAGCGAGGGCAAGCCTCAGATGCATCCACGCGCACCGAAATCTGATCCTCATGCGTCAATGCGACAGGATTCAGTGACTGTTCCGCCAGATCCAGCTTATTCAATACTGCTACTTCGCGTGCAACACCCTCTATACTCAAGCAATCAGCTCGATTCGGTGTCAGGTCTACTTCGATTATCGAATCATCGAGCTGTAGAAATTCACGGACATCGATCCCAATATCTGCGTTTGCCGGCAACGCCATCAAACCGTCGGCCGAATCAGCCATGCCCAGTTCTTTTTCCGAACATAGCATCCCATATGATTCTGTGCCGCGTAATTTGGACCGTTTAATTTTAAAATTATCGGGAAGTATTGCGCCAACCAGAGCGGTAGGCACGCGCATCCCTTCGTGCACATTGGACGCACCACAGACTATTTGCAGTAACTCATTATCGCCGCTGGTATTGACGCGGCAAATTTGCAGTTTATCCGCGTCAGGGTGAGCTTCTACACTAACAACCTCACCGACGACTACGCCACGAAAATCAGCGGCCGCGGGCTCCACGCTGTCTACTTCCAATCCAGCCATAGTCAGTTGGTGAACCAAGGTAGCGGTATCTATCTTGGGGTTTACGTATTCGCGTAGCCAAGCTTCGCTAAAGCGCATGTGTTTACCTTATTAGAATTGTGTATCGAGTTACCGCAGCAGACATCTGCGGCGTATCATTATTTAAACTGTTGTAAAAAGCGTAAATCGTTTTCAAAAAACAATCGAAGGTCATTGATGCCATAGCGCAACATCGCCAATCGCTCTACCCCCATGCCGAACGCAAATCCGGTATAGTGCTCATAATCAATGTCCACGGCTTTAAACACTTCTGGATGGATCATTCCGCAACCGAGGACTTCAAGCCACCCGCTGTTTCCACATACCCGACAACCCCCACCGTCACACATGACACACTCAATATCGACTTCGGCAGACGGTTCGGTAAAAGGAAAGTACGAGGGACGAAACCGGACTTGAATTTTCTTTTCGAAAAATGCCGTGAGAAATTGGAATAAAACCCCTTTCAAATCGGCGAAACTAACGTCTTGATCCACCAGAAACCCCTCAACCTGGTGGAACATGGGTGTATGGGTTAAATCCGAATCACATCGATAAACCCGACCCGGTGCAATTATCTTAAACGGCGGGGCCTCGTTCTCCATGACACGGATCTGCACCGGAGACGTATGTGTACGTAACAAAGTATGCTGGTCAAAATAGAAGGTATCGTGCATCGCCCGTGCTGGATGATACTCCGGGATATGCAAGGCTTCGAAATTGTGATAATCATCTTCAATTTCCGGGCCCTCTTCAACCTGAAAACCCACGCTGCCAAATATCTTCTGGATTCGACGTAGCGTCAATGTCACCGGGTGTAACCCCCCATTAGCGCAACCTCTTCCCGGAAGTGTAACGTCAATCTTTTCCTTTTGTAACCTTTGCTCTAGAACAGCATTTTGCAATGCAACCTTTCTGGCATTCAGGTTTTCCTGAAATTGTGTTTTGGCGGCATTAATCGCTTGGCCCTGCAGCGGGCGTTGCTCTGCGGGAAGTTTTCCCAAAGCCTTCATTCGCTCGGTAAAAAGGCCTTTTTTACCGAGGAATCGAACTCTAACTTGATCGAGTTCGCTAACGTTATTCGCTTCACCAAGCTGGCTGTTGGCGTGCGCAAGTAATTCTTCTAGGCTAGTACTCACTGCCCTGCCCGTGTGGTAATGGAGGTGGAATGTGCGGGAAAGGATGCAGCATCCTTTCCCAAGATCTAAATCGCCTAGGCTTGAGCCAATTTCGCCAACTCGGCGAATGCTTCTTTGTCGTTAACAGCCAAATCAGCCAGGACTTTTCGATCAATATCTATAGAGGCTTTACTCAAACCATTCATAAAACGGCTGTAGGACAAACCACATTCACGCGCGGCGGCGTTGATACGAACAATCCACAATTGCCGAAACTGGCGTTTCCGCTGTCTGCGATCTCGGTAGGCATATTGGCCAGCCTTGATGACGGCTTGTTTGGCAACACGGTACACACGACTGCGAGCGCCGTAATAACCCTTTGCTTGTTTTAGAACTTTACGGTGACGGGCTTTGGCCGTAACACCTCGTTTTACTCTTGGCATAAAATACTACCTCAATTAAAAATAACAGGATTAGGCGTATGGCAACAGACGTGTGGCGCTTCTTACGTCCGCAGCATGCAATGTGTTAGGCCTTCTCAACTGCCTTTTGCGTTTGGTGCTTTTCTTGGTAAGAATGTGGCGACGATGAGACTGTGCGCATTTAAAACCGCTGGCAGTGCGGTTAAATCTTTTTGCCGCCCCACGGTTTGATTTAATTTTTGGCATTTTCTAAAACTCCAGTATTTATAATTCGCTAAGCAACCGCAGAACGACGCCCTACGGTGAATAAATTCATTTCTTTTTCTTTGGGGCCAGCACCATCACCATTTGTCGGCCCTCCATTTTGGGATATTGTTCGACCGTTGCCAGCTCTTCCAAATCCTTTTCAACTCGTTTCAGCAAATCCATCCCCAGTTCTCTGTGGGCCATTTCCCGACCGCGAAATCTAACCGTGATCTTGGTTTTATCGCCGTCTTCAAGAAATCTAATCAAATTCCGCAATTTCACCTGATAATCGCTTATCCCGGTGCCTGGCCTGAATTTGATCTCCTTGACCTGAATTTGTTTTTGCTTCTTTTTCGCAAGCTGTTGCTTTTTATTTTGTTCAAATCGATATTTACCGTAGTTCATAATACGGCATACCGGAGGTTCGGCATTTGGCGATATTTCCACTAAATCCAAACCGGCATCATAGGCCATTTGTTTAGCCTCGGTCGTACCGACCACACCAGCCTGTTCACCGTCTTGTCCGATTAATCGAACCGTAGACGCCGTTATCTCATCGTTCAAACGGGTTTCTTTATTAGCAGCGATCCTTATCTCTCCTCGTAATTAGTGCTGATCATCTCGATCTTGCCCCATCAAATTCATGCATTCATCTATAGATTTAGAACCTAGGTCTTCACCCTTCTGGGTTCTAATGGAAACAGTATGGCTCTCCATCTCCTTATCGCCAACAATCAGAAGATAAGGTATGCGTTGCATAGAATGCTCGCGGATTTTAAAGCCGATCTTCTCATTTCTCAAGTCTATATTTACACGAAAGCCTTGTTTTTTAAGGATTCGGCAAATTTCTTCCCCGTATTCTGCGTGTCGATCCGCAATATTCAGCACAACGACCTGAATCGGCGACAACCAAAATGGAAATGTCCCGGCATGGTGCTCGATCAGTATTCCGATAAATCGTTCCAATGAACCCAATATAGCTCGGTGCAACATAACCGGAACCTGCCGTGAACTATCTTCGGCGACATAATGCGCAGCCAATCTTTCCGGCATCGAGAAATCGACCTGGATGGTTCCGCATTGCCAAATACGTCCCAAACAATCCTTTAGTGAAAATTCTATTTTGGGACCATAAAAAGCACCTTCCCCAGGCTGCAAAGCCCAGTCCAATCCTTTCGTATCCAAAGCCAACTCCAAGGCTTGCTCCGCTTTATCCCAGACAGAATCATCTCCAACGCGATTCTCAGGTCGTGTCGAAAGTTTTATCAGTATTTGATCGAAGCCAAACGCTTTATAAACTTCAAACAATAAATCGATAAATGCAGATACCTCATTTTGAATCTGGTCCTCGGTACAGAAAATATGCGCGTCATCTTGCACAAAATTCCTAACCCGCATTAAACCGTGCAGGGTTCCCGATGGCTCGTTACGGTGACAAGAACCAAACTCAGCCATTCTAATTGGTAAATCGCGGTAACTTTTTATCCCTTGATTGTATATTTGTACGTGACAAGGGCAATTCATCGGTTTGATCGCATAATCGCGGTGTTCCGAATGGGTGGTAAATATCATGTCACCGAATTTGTCCCAGTGACCTGACTTTTCCCACAGCGACCGATCGACCATTTGCGGCGTTTTAACCTCCAAATAGTCTTTTTCACGCAATTTCTGCCGTATATATTGTTCGATTAATTGATACAGCGTCCAACCTTTGTCGTGCCAGAACACCATACCCGGCGCTTCTTCCTGGGTATGAAAAAGATCCAGCGTTTTGGCAATCTTTCGGTGATCGCGCTTTTCTGCTTCTTCCAGCCTATGAATATACTGCTTTAACGCCTTTTTATCAGGCCAAGCCGTACCGTATATCCGTTGTAACATTTCGTTTCTGGAGTCACCGCGCCAATAGGCTCCAGCTATTTTCATCAATTTGAACGCTTTTAAGCGCCCAGTGTCCGGCACATGCGGTCCACGACAAAGATCGGTGAAACCACCCTGACGGTACAACGAGATGATCTCATTTTCAGGAATACTCTCGATGATTTCGGCTTTGTAAGCCTCGCCAATCCCTTTAAAATATTCGACCGCATCATTGCGTGGCATTTCCGACCGTTCGACATCGATCGCTTCATCAACCAAGCGCTGCATCATTTTTTCGATGGCTTCCAGATCATCCGGCGTAAATGGTCTTTCAAACGCAAAATCGTAATAAAAACCGTCTTCAATAACGGGCCCAATCGTAACCTGAGCGCTTGGGAATAACCGCTTGACAGCTTGGGCCAGTAAATGCGCAGTAGAATGCCTGATGACTTCGACACCATCTTCGTCGCGGCCGGTAACCAGCTGTACATCGCTATCACTTTCGATCGGATAAGAACAATCCACCAACTCACCGTTTACGCGCCCCGCTACCGCGGCTCCGGCCAAACCTGGGCCGATCGACTTGGCCACATCCATGACAGAAACGACGCCGTCAAAATCTCGCTTGGATCCGTCAGGTAATGAAATGGTCGGCATTTTTGCTAGGTTCGGACTTAATTTGGCCCGGAATCTCGATCTCTCAAAAAGTAAAAGCATCGCAATGCGATGCTTTAGATGTTGGTAGGCGCGATTGGAGTTGAACCAACGACCCCCACCATGTCAAGGTGGTGCTCTAACCAGCTGAGCTACGCGCCTATAAGGCTTCCTACAAAGTTTTTCAATTATACTCCATTTTCTCCAATGCTAAAAGAGTCTTAAGAACAAAACCTGAAGACTTTAGGTCACAATTTCCGTAACTTGCATCAATCTTTTGTTTTTTCTTTATTTGAAATGACAAACTTTGAGCACGCGGACAACGTCAACTCATCATTTCAACTTGTAGTCGTTGAATTTGATCACGCACTTGGGCCGCCTCCTCAAATTCCAATTCCCTTGCGTGCTGATACATTTGTTCCTCAAGCTTTTTGATGATTTTAGCCGCCTGTTTGGGCGAAGTAATGTCATAGTCGGCTTTTTGCTCCGCCACTCGTAGCTTCCTGCCGCGCTTGGAATCCCAACCCGCACCAGCGACCGTCATCTCCAATATATCTTTCACGGATTTCTGAATCGACTTCGGTTCAATAGCGTGCTCTTTGTTATACGCGATTTGTTTCTCTCTACGCCGGTTGGTTTCATCGATCGCCTGCTGCATCGACCGGGTCACGGAATCGCCATATAGTATGGCTTTCCCATGTACGTTTCTGGCCGCTCTGCCTATAGTTTGTATCAATGAAACCGACGAGCGTAAAAAACCCTCTTTATCAGCGTCGAGTACCGCAACCAACGAAACTTCGGGGATATCCAAACCTTCTCTCAACAAATTGATCCCAACCAAGGCATCAAATTCACCCAAACGCAAATCTCGGATAATTTCGACCCTTTCTACCGTATCGATATCAGAATGCAGATAACGTACTCGAATGTCATGATCCATCAAGTATTCGGTAAGATCTTCTGACATACGCTTAGTTAATGTCGTTACCAGTATGCGCTCATTGCATTCGATCCTCAGCCGAATCTCCGACATTAAGTCGTCAATCTGGGTCGATGCGGGCCGTACTTCCAACTCAGGATCAACCAAACCTGTGGGACGCACCACCTGTTCTATCACACTACCGGAATGCTCACGCTCGTAAGGCCCAGGCGTCGCGGATACATAAATCCGCTGTGGTGAACGGGCTTCGAATTCATCAAAACGTAATGGCCTGTTATCCAGCGCGGATGGTAATCGGAAACCATATTCAACCAGCGTTTCTTTGCGAGACCGGTCACCTTTATACATCGCCCCAAGCTGGGGCACCGTTACATGGCTCTCGTCGACGACCAACAAACCCCCATCCGGGAGATAATCGAACATCGTCGGTGGTGCATCGCCAACGTCACGACCGGACAAATATCGTGAGTAATTCTCGATCCCCGAGCAATAACCCACTTCCAGGATCATCTCCATATCGAATAATGTGCGTTGTTCCAAGCGTTGCGCTTCGACCAATTTATTCAAAGACCGCAACTGTTCCAAACGTTCTTTCAACTCGATTTTGATCTGATCGACTGCTTCCAGTAGCTTTTCGCGCGGGGTGACATAGTGGGTTTTGGGATATACCGTATAACGCGCAATGCGGTTAATAATTTCTCCGGTCAACGGATCGAATAATGACATTCGTTCTATTTCGTCATCAAATAGTTCAACGCGCAACGCTTCCTTCTCAGATTCAGCTGGAAATATGTCGATTATTTCTCCGCGCACTCTGTAGGTTGCTCTCCTCAACTCGATATCATTACGCGTATATTGCATTTCAGCCAAACGCCGCAGTAGTTTCCTCTGGTTAATGATGTCACCGCGAACAAGGTGCAATACCATGGCGAAATAGGATTCCGGCTCACCCAAACCATAAATGGATGAGACCGTCGCCACGACTATAGTGTCTTGTCTCTCCAGCAATGCCTTGGTCGCTGAAAGCCGCATCTGTTCAATATGCTCGTTTAGCGACGCATCTTTTTCGATATAGGTATCAGAAGCAGGCACATAGGCCTCGGGTTGATAATAATCATAATAAGACACAAAATATTCGACTGAATTTTCCGGGAAGAAATCTTTCATTTCTCCGTAAAGCTGAGCCGCCAGCGTCTTGTTGGGCGCCAGTATCATGGTCGGCCTCTGAACCTCAACAATAACGTTGGCGATAGTAAAAGTTTTTCCAGACCCGGTTACACCCAACAAAGTTTGGTGCAATTCCCCGCTATGCAGGCCATCGGAAATCTTGTCGATAGCCTGTGGTTGATCACCATTTGGCTTAAAAGCGCTATGCAATTTGAAATTTTTTTCCATCGGGAATTCAGCTATAGCGATAAATCTAGTATTATTGATCGATTCAGTAATTCAAAGATCTAGAGGTAAAGTGGGTGGCTAGTGTTACAAACTGCTAACAAAGCCTTTTTTTCAATTCAAAAACTCGGTAGCCAACCGGCTATTTAGTCAGCAAACTTAAAAATCACACCAAATATAGTTACAAAATATGAGCACAACATTGTCGACCCGCGTTACTGCAGTTAAACCCTCACCCACATTAGCAATCACAGCCCGAGCCGCAGCGATGAAGGCAGCCGGGCATGATATCATCGGATTAGGCGCTGGAGAACCCGATTTCGACACGCCTGAGCACATCAAATACGCGGCAATTCAGGCAATCAACGATGGCTTTACCAAGTATACCCCGGTTGATGGAACCGCTAATCTAAAAAAAGCCATTATCGAAAAGTTTCAACGTGACAATCAACTCTCCTATGAAGCGGGTCAAATACTAGTTTCTTGTGGCGGAAAGCAGAGCTTTTTCAACCTTGCCCAGGCAATTCTGAATCCTGGAGACGAAGTTATCATTCCAGCACCCTACTGGGTCTCTTACCCGGATATGGCGCTGCTTGCCGGCGGACAACCCGTAATCGTCAGTGCTGCACAAGAACAAGGTTTTAAAATCACAGCAGAGCAATTGGAAGATGCACTAAGCGATAAAACGCGGCTTTTTGTGATTAACAGCCCATCGAATCCGACTGGAATTGGATACTCAATAGACGAACTTCGGTCGATCGGAGCTGTCCTGCGCAGATACCCCCAAGTCATTATCGCCACCGACGATATGTATGAACACATTCTGTGGAAAACTGGTAGTTTTTGCAATATTTTGAATGCCTGCCCCGATCTAATCGACCGAACCTTGGTATTAAATGGCGTTTCCAAAGCTTATTCCATGACAGGTTGGAGGATCGGATACGCAGCAGGTCCAGCCCAGATAATTTCCGCCATGAAGAAAATACAGTCGCAAAGCACATCAAACCCAACGTCCATCTCGCAGGTTGCCGCGGAAGCCGCGTTGAACGGGGACCAAACATGCATACTGGTTATGCTAAATGCATTCAAGGAAAGGCACGACTATGTCGTCAACGAACTCAATAATATGGCTGGAATAGACTGTCTGCCCACCGACGGAACGTTCTATGTCTTTCCCAGGATGCAGAAGATAATCGACAATATTCAGGGCATTAACGATGACCTAGGACTTTCAGAATATTTGATCGAGAAAGCCGGCGTGGCATTGGTTCCAGGATCTGCGTTCGGGTGTCCAGGAAACGCTCGAATCTCAATCGCGACCAGCATGGAAAATCTTCAAATCGCGCTTCAGCGTATTGGTCAATTTGTCTCCAGCAATTAATCCAATATTAACTAATCGTTCGACGCACGGTCTTTTCTGACAACTTAAGCCTGTGGCTAAAAGCTGAGGTCGCGTTTAGCCACAGGCTCAAATTTTTCAGTTTAAACGCACCCAACCATTATTCTGACTGGACACGGTCGATATTCAGATTGGATAGATAATCCGTAAATTGGTCCTTAAGCTCTTGGTGTCGCAGCCCATGTTCAACAGTTGCGATCAAATAACCTAATTTCGATCCGCAATCATAACGAATACCATCGAATTTGTAAGCAAATACCGGCTCTTCCAGCAGCAAATCAGCGATCGCATCTGTGAGCTGAATTTCCCCTCCAGCACCCGCGCCTGTCCGCTCTATCTTACTGAATATAGCGGGTGTTAAAATGTAACGACCCACAACGCCTAAATTAGAAGGAGCATTCTGTGGTTGCGGTTTCTCCACTATACTTTCTAAGCGCCCGATTTTGGCATCAAGCGATGCCGTCTTAACGATCCCATAACTTGCTGTTGTTGACGGATCAACACGCTCGACACCAAGAATACTTGCTTTCTGAGTTGCAAATTGCTCGACCATTTGTGATAGACAGCCAGATTTTTTATCATCTATCAAGTCATCAGCCAAAATCACAGCGAACGGTTCATCTCCAACGATCGGCTTTGCACAAAGAACAGCATGCCCCAATCCCAAAGCTTCCGCTTGCCTAATATAAACACAAGAAACATTATCGGGGACAATATTTCTAACAAAACTTAAAGTTTCGTCCTTGTTGCGACGCTCCAATTCTGTCTCTAATTCATAAGCCTTATCAAAATGATCTGCTATTGACCGTTTATTTCGCCCGGTTATGAAAATCATCACCTCAACGCCGGCTGCGACTGCTTCTTCAACGGCGTATTGAATTAATGGCTTATCTACAACCGGCAGCATTTCTTTCGGGCTAGCCTTAGTTGCCGGAAGAAATCGTGTACCCATTCCCGCAACGGGAAACACCGCCTTTTTAATCTTCATTAATTCTTCTCTCCGACTGACAATTCAGCATTGATCAAATCGTTTTCTATTAAATAATTCAAAATTTGTTGTGCGCATTCATCGAGACCTTTAGATCCCGTGTCTACCGATATTTCAGGCGCATCCGGTACTTCGTATGGTGATGATATGCCGGTGAATTCAGCAATTTCTCCGGATCGTGCCTTTTTATATAAGCCCTTGGGGTCCCGAGTTTCACAAACATCCACCGACGCACTGCAGTGTATCTCGATGAAATCTCCGTCTTCGACCAATGAACGAACTATTTCACGATCTTGACGATAAGGTGAAATAAAAGCCGTCAATGCCACAACGCCAGCATCGATGAATAATTTACTCATTTCGCCGATACGCCGAATATTCTCATGCCTATCGGCATCACTAAAACCTAGATCCGAGCACAAACCATGTCGGACATTATCCCCGTCAAACACATAAGTGCGACATCCTCGTTGATACAGTATGTCTTCTAATCTGTGAGCCAATGTCGATTTTCCCGCGCCAGACAACCCAGTGAACCACAGGATAAAACTCTTATGGTTGTTCTGTTCCTGTCGCATGCCCCGTTTAACAACAGCTTTATGCCAGACTATATTTTTGTTCACAGCGCGTATATCCCCGCATTCTTAAAAATAGTTGCGTTTGATTCCCAGAAACACCCGTAGAATATCCGATTTATCCAATGGGATTACAGCTATCATTGATAGCTAGCGTCACTAAATATGGACTTTGCGTTGAAAACCAATATTTCAACTCTTCGCGACAAAAAATTAAAAGTTTTGGTATGGACTGCGTTCCGACAAATCATCATGAGACGTGGATTGTACACAAGTCGGTCGTTAAAAAAAAACGGGCGCTATAATAGCGCCCGCTATCGCCAAGACAACCCAATTTTCTATTCCGCTACAACGCTTTCCCTATTTTTTTCGATCGTGGCCAAACCAATTCCCTTAACCCGTGCGACATCATTCAACGTCTTAAATTGACCATTTAGCTTGCGATCATCTACGATAGCTTGTGCCTTGACCATCCCTACACCGGACATCGCGTCGGAAATCTCTTCAGCGCTCGCGGTATTAACATTAATCGCGCGCGCCGAGACCAACGCAGAAAATATAAATAGAGCAAAAAACAATATCGATCTTTTAACAAAAATTTTCATAATAATTCTACCTTCGTTTCTTAGGGAGAATTTCGATCCTACCGGAACCAAAAAAGTGATTCTGTGAACCCGTTCAAATGTGCGACAATTCGAAACGAAGGACAAACATTATTTCGCCGCAAATACGCCAAACCGTGCAATATGTCCGAATATTTAAGTAAATTTCATGAACTATTCATCTAATTGATCTATAAAATGACCTCGTTTTGGTACGTTTAGGCGCTAAGACAATTAAAATTAGACAAGTTCGAATATTTTTATATCTTGTTCATCAGACGCGGCACCGAAAATCAGCTCTAGGCAGGAATCCTTCAAAATTTTTTCAGCCGAAGCACGCTAATTTTTCTCATTATTAATTTACAAACGAATAGAGCCTTGATAAAGCGAACATTAACATTATACGGTTGTTTTGCAGGATTTCTTATTATACAGGCTGGACTAATATTCAGTATTGGGTTCATACCAGATATCTCTATATTGCTATTTCTTGCATTAATTAATGGATTGCTTCTACTCGTATTGATTAAAAAAGATTTAACAGGTTTGGTAGGTTTAGTTGTGGCTATACTTCCTTTCTCAGACGCTATCGGCAACATTGAGATCGGTATAATCACCTTTTATTCATTCACTTTAGGAATTTTATTATTGAATATAATCGCTATTCCTAAAATATTCAGAACTTTATTACTAGGCAAGGTTTCTCCGACCGACAAATGGTTGTTGATGCTGTCCTTGTCCTATTTAATATCAACATTATCAGCCAATAACGTTGTAGAAAGCGGTCATCTTGCTTTCAACGCAATTTTTGTTCCAATTCTCACATATATTGCAATGCATTATCTTGTCCGTAACGAGCAGGAATGGCAGAAAGTTTTTGTTATGTTTTTGATTAGTATAATACTATTCTCAGTGGTTGTAACCGCTGAATTTATCGTAGTACAAAAACGAGTTTCTGTATTAAATATGCAGTATATTAGTGCTGCAACACTTTTCGCAGTACCCTTGGTTTCATTGATATCGCTTAAATTGTGGCGTCGTTGGTATTGGTTAGTCGGTTATATATTACTGTTAGCGGGTTTCTTCGCAACGTTATCGAGAATGTATATGGTTGTTTTGTTATTTACTCCTTTCATCTATGTAGGGATACGGAAAGGTTTTAGCTTACATATATTAGTAATATTCTTGGCCTCCACACTTAGTTTAACATTATTATTAGCTTCAGCGCCCGAACTCGTTAAACATGAGCAATATTTCAAAGAAGAGAATAATACAATAGATCGTGTAATTAACATTGAAAATTGGAAGCGATCTCTTTTTGTTCGAGCTTCTGTATTCAGGGAAGGTTTAAATATTTTCGCGGATCATCCGTTAATAGGGGTTGGTTTACGTAAAGGCGAATTGATGATCACCCAACACAATTTCAATGTAGAATGGTTGGAATACGGGGGCATATTAGGGTATTTGTTATACGCTGGAGCATTTATCACTCTCTTCCGCCGCGCACGAGTACTTGCGCGATCTGATCGATACATAGCAACAAACCTAACGCTGGTCATTGTTATTCTGGCGAATAGTTCGACCAACGGATTGATGCATGGCGTAATGCCCATCGTCATTATGTTATTAATGGGGTTAACGGAAGCTCGCATTGCCTGGCAAAGAGTCGCGCCGGATAAGACTTCTAACAAGATAGGAAACTTGGTAATGAAGCCTACTTCCAGCCCGTCGGTGCCCATCGCGTAACACCGTTAATTAGTTTTGAGTTCTATGGAATAGGTTTATTCCGAAAAAAAGGAACTTAGTAAATCTAAGTACCGTAAAAGATTCAGCCTAATACAGAGCTTTTGCAGCAATATCCGGACGGCTGTATGCCCATTTAAAATTGATCAACCAATTCATGGCGCCTACAAATTGGCCTACATATCTTATAAAAACAATGAAGTGGGCACTTTTACATTAACTTTGTTATCTAGGTTTTCTTAATACTATTTTTCAAATTATAAGGTTATCGGAACCGTAATATGCGTAAAAATAAAATGAAATTTAAAATATTATTGACTAATATTTCATTTTTAATATTTATTATTGCAATTTGTTTCTTAGTTGCAGAATTTATAGTCCGTTCTTTATTTAAAGAGGAAACTGTCTTATTCCCTCGTTATCATACTGATGCAAATTACGGGCAATATAAATTGAGAAAAATTCGTCCGAATTCCACATTTATACATACGAGCGTCGACGGAAAATGGGAATTTAACATCAATAACCAGGGACTCAGAAACAATATTGACTATGGTTACAAAAAAACCAAAGGAACAATTCGAATTATAAGTTTGGGAGATTCGCATACACAGGGCTACGAAGCTCGTCAGAATTACACCTATTCTTCGATTATAGAGAAATACCTTAACACCCATGGTTATAATGCGGAAGTAATAAACGCAGGAATTTCTGGGTTTAGCACTGCCGAAGAGCTACTATTCTTGGAAAATGAAGGTATCAAATATAATCCGGATTTTGTTGTTTTGGGTTTCTACGCAAATGATTTCGAAGATAATATTAAATCGAATTTCTTTACCTTGGATAAAAACGGTAATTTAAGTATAGAAAAATATGAGCATATTCCCGGTGTTAAAATTCAAAACTTTATATATTCTTTCGGACTAGTCAGATGGTTGGGTGAAAACTCTTATTTTTATTCTCTACTTTTTAACAATACGTGGAAATTTTTTAAAACAAAGTTATCAAAAAATGCTTCAGATAGAGCTGTCGAATATGCGATACCTTCTCAAACAGATATCTCCAATTATCAGAAAGAATTAACATCTGCCCTAATAATTCGCATGTATAATTTTTGTAAAAAAAATAACATTAAACTCATAATAATAGACATTCCAAAAATAACGGACGGGCATCTAATTCAACCTTCGGTACCTAAATCACTCATTGAAAATATGACAAAATATAGTGATGGATACATTTCCAGTACATCCTTAATAGCAGATTATGCAGGGGTGGCAGAAATACACAGGCCACACGGACACCGACACATTTCAGAATTTACGCACGCAATTTTTGGCGTAAGCGCCGCTAAAGAAATCATCTCGTTGAGCCAATAAACCGTGCAATGGGTTCCATTGCGAATGGATAAACGAATAATTGTTTTGACGTTGATAAATACTGAGTTTTATATGCCGCGTGTCAAATTAGGCAGGGTATATTGTGATTAATTAGCGACCTATTCAATATCACATCGAATCCTCATCAAAACTCGCAGTTGACGATAACTCTCTTCATCTAGACTGTCTTTGAAAATAACCACAGAACGCCGCTGTTTGTTATGAATAACGAAATTCAAAATGATTACAATCCGCGTTGATACACTATTGCTCATTACATCGACAAACTCGATCGCTTGACTGCCAGATTGCAAACTCCAACCTTCGGATTCGTTGTGGGCAATGACGAGTAGATCTTTACTCACGCTGATCAGATAGTGCCGAAGCGTTACATAGCATGAAACTAGAACCGCTATAAAAACTATTAATCGGAACATGACCGGCAACCCATTCGCAAGACTTCCAACCGCCGCCATCGCGTGACCCGCGATAATGGATAGCAGATAGAGGTTAGATCGCTTAGGAGCGATCCGCAGGGATACGGCGGATAGTGTTGACAAATTGCGCTAAGACTGGATCTTCGGGATCTTCTTGGGCAATAAAATAGTGGTGAAGATCAGAATCTTCGAGTGCCAACAGCCGCTCGAAAAGAACTTTCTCGGTATCGTCGGCGGATTGATAGCGCTGATCGAGGTAGCGGGTGAGAAGAATATCCAACTCCAAGCTACCACGGCGGCATCGCCAGCGCAGACGTTCATTCACGAGTAAGGCTTATTGACGCTCAACCATCAGTTTTTTAATTTCCCCGATAGCTTTGGCTGGGTTTAGTCCTTTAGGACAGGTATCGGTACAGCTCATGATCGTATGGCAGCGATATAGCTTAAAAGGGTCCTCTAGTTCATCTAAACGCTCGCCGGTATTCTCATCACGACTGTCGGCAATCCATCGATAGGCTTGCAACAATATAGCCGGCCCCAGGTAGCGATCACTATTCCACCAATAGCTTGGGCAACTGGTCGAGCAACACGCACACAAAATACATTCGTACAATCCGTCAAGCTTCGACCGATCCTCTACGCTTTGCAGACGCTCCCGGTCGGCCGGTGGCGGTGTCTGCGTTTCGATCCACGGCTTAATAGACGCATATTGTGCATAAAAATGGGTCAAATCCGGGATCAAGTCTTTGATGACATCCATATGCGGTAATGGATAGATGCGTATAGTACCTTCCAAGTCATCGATATCTTTAGTGCAAGCTAACGTATTTTTGCCATTGACATTCATCGCGCAAGACCCGCACACTCCCTCCCGGCAAGACCGCCTAAACGCCAATGTTGGATCCACCTCATTTTTGATTTTAATAATGGCGTCTAAAACCATAGGTCCGCATTTGTCCAAATCTATTTCGTAGACATCGATTGTTGGGTTCTCACCTTCATCCGGATTCCAACGATAGACTTCAACGCGCCTAACATTCGTCGCGTCCTGCGGTGCTGGATAAGTTTTCCCTTGCTGCGGGACAGAATTCTTTGGGAGTGTAAATTCAACCATAATATTTCCGGTATGTTTAAACCACAGTATATGAATGCTTAGTAAACGCGTTTTTTGGGTGGGATAACTTCCACTTCGTCGGTCAAAGTATACATATGAACCGGTCGGTAATCGATTTTGGTATTTCCGTCATCGTCCCGCCACATGACCGTGTGCTTGTGCCAATTTGCATCATCGCGTTCCGTATAATCCTCCCGGGCGTGCCCGCCCCTGCTTTCTTTTCGATTGGTCGCTGATCGAATCGTCACACTAGCCTGACCGATCAAATTATCCAACTCAAGGGTTTCAACCAAATCTGTATTCCAAACCATCGATCGATCCGAGACGGAAACGTCTTGGAATGAGGCTTCGACATTATCGATTATATGTACACCTTCTTGAAGAACATCACCCGTTCTAAACACCGCAGCATGATTTTGCATGGTAGTTTGCATGTTCAAGCGAATATCGGCTGTTTTGATAGAGCCATTGGCGTGACGAATGCGATCAAACCGGTCCAAAGCTTTTTCACAAGCATTTTCGGCAAGTGGTTTGGGCTGGCTACGGGGTTTGATTAATTCCGCACAGCGAATCGCCGCAGAGCGGCCAAATACGACCAAATCGAGCAACGAATTCGAACCTAATCTATTGGCTCCGTGCACCGAAACACACGCCGCTTCCCCTATTGCCATTAGTCCGGGAACTACCGCATCAGGATCACCGTCTTTGACCGTCACTACCTCGCCTTTGTAGTTGGTCGGTACACCGCCCATGTTGTAATGTACCGTCGGAATAATCGGAATGGGTTGTTTGGCAACGTCAACGCCTGCGAAAATCCTTGCGGTTTCCGCGATACCCGGTAAACGCTCTTTTATTACATCCTGTCCCAAGTGCTCCAAATGAAGATAAGCATGATCTTTTAGATCACCGACACCGCGACCCTCACGAACTTCTATGGTGATTGAACGGCTGACAACGTCGCGTGATGCCAAATCTTTCGCGCTGGGTGCGTAGCGTTCCATAAAACGCTCACCCTCCGAATTGGTCAGGTATCCCCCCTCCCCCCGAACGCCTTCAGTAATTAAGCATCCAGCGCCATAAATACCGGTCGGGTGGAATTGCACAAATTCCATATCTTGCAATGGAATCCCCGCTCTCAACGCCATCGCATTGCCATCACCGGTACAAGTGTGTGCTGACGTACACGACAAATAAGCGCGGCCATAGCCTCCCGTTGCCAATACCGTCATGTGGGCTTTGAATAAATGCATTGATCCATCATCTAGACACCACGCAAGTACACCCCGGCATTCACCATCTTCCATAATCAAGTCTAACGCGATGTATTCAATAAAGAATTCTGCATCGTGTTTGAGCGACTGTTGATATAGAGTCGCCAATATTGCATGGCCGGTCAAATCAGCCGCTGCACAGGTTCTTTGAGCGGTACCTTCTCCGTAGCGTGTTGTCATTCCACCAAAAGGGCGCTGGTATATTTTGCCTTCCGGGGTACGAGAAAACGGTACTCCGTAATGCTCCAGTTCAATGATCGATGGAATCGCCTCGCGACACATATATTCGATTGCATCCTGGTCACCCAGCCAATCCGATCCTTTGATTGTGTCGTACATATGCCAACGCCAATCATCTTCATTCATATTACCCAACGCCGCGCTAATCCCACCTTGGGCGGCGGCAGTATGGCTTCGGGTTGGGAATACCTTGGTCAAACAAGCCGTTTTTAATCCTTTTTCAGCCATCCCGAAAGTTGCCCGGAGACCCGCTCCTCCTGCACCAACCACGAGAACGTCGTACGAGTGTTCAATGAGTTTATAACTTTCAGCCATTTAATATTATCCGACGATAGTGATACGGAACGTTGCGTACAACGCGGCCAATGCAAAAAAGATAAGAATAAGTTTGGTTGCCAAAATAGCGCTGACCTTGGCCCATTCAGCTTGGATATAGTCCTCTATAACAACCTGAAGCCCTAATATCGCGTGGTAAAAAACCGCAATTATAGTCGCTATCAATAACACAGAATTCCACGGTGAGGCGATCCACGTAACGATGTCTTGATATTGTGCGCCAGGCAACATAATTACCGCGACGCCAAACCACAACGTTAATGGTATCAAGCCTACCGCAGTAATACGCTGGATCCACCAATGATGTGAACCTTGCTTTGCTGATCCTAAACCGCGAGCTTTGGAAAGCGGGGTGCGAAACTGCATAATGTTCTCCCTATCCGGCAAACAAGCGAATTAGCCAGACAAACAAGGTCAGGCCAACCGCTGTTATGATCTCTAGTGTGGCAAGCCTATCCAATTCATCCCGATCGAAAGTATAACCCGCGTCCCAGAATAAATGCCGAATACCGTGTACAAAATGGAAAAACAGCGCGAAGCTGAAGAAAAATAAAAGCATTCTGCCCAGGATTGATTCGATAAAAGCCTGTGTTTCCGAAAATTGTTCCGGACCAGCAGCTATTCCCATCAACCAAATCACCAGGTAAATCATGCCAAATGCAAGGGCAACACCAGTCGCTCGATGAGTTATAGAAACGATCGCGGTTAACGGCAACCGATAAATCTGCAGGTGCGGCGACAATGGCCTATTCATTTGTTCTTTCACGTGTAGTCCTGAATAAGAAAATTCAAAATCGAATGCAAGGCGAATGATTCCTTGCGCTTCAAAAATCTATACAACGCCCTTTTTTCTCCCAATCGCCATAACGCGTCGGCTCAGGTCCTTGCCGCCCACCCAACTCTTTGTTTTCAGATTTTTTCTTTGTTTTACGGGGAGGCTGGTTCTCCGATTGACAATCCGGAGTATTTTTAACCTTTGCAGTCATCGAATCGGCTTCTGTAATCAACGGGCGTATTTTATACTAGGATCTCCACAAATTGACAAGTAAAGAGATTCAAAATGAGCCCAAATTGGGAAACTTTCTTATCAGAGGTCAACGCGCGTCTGATGCATTCAAATTCAACAGAGCGGACGCCAGCGGATTTAACCGGCAAACCCACCATCAGTGCAATTCCCCATCTTGGGATACTTGCAGTAAGTGGAAAAGACGCGGGTTCCTTCCTCCAAGGACAAACTACTTGCGATATTTTGGGCCAAAATAGACACTCCTTCGGCTATGGTGCTATATGTAATCCCAAAGGCCGAGCCCTATCCAATTTTATGCTTGTTCCGGTAAACGAAGGCTTTTTGCTCATTTTACCTACGGACCTTATAGATACGATCAAGAAAAAATTGACTATGTACGTGCTTCGCTCTGAGGTTAACATTGCAAGTCCAGGGTCTGAATATTGCCTTCTCGGAATCGCCAATATCGATCACGAAAACGTACCAGCCAGTCCCGGTATAGATCTCCCACCAAATAAACATCAAGTCATATCAACTGATAACTTGATAGCAATTAAGATTGATGATCACCGCTGGATTTTGATCGCAAAGCCCGCCGCTGCAATAAATGCCTGGCAAGCACTGGTAAAAAATTGGCAGTTGACCGAAGCTAACGACGAGCAATGGGGATTATGTGAGATCCTTGCTGGAACACCCTGGCTATCCATCGAAACCAGCGAATTGTTTGTGCCGCAGATGTTCAATTTGGATTGCCTAGGTGGGATTAGTTTTAATAAAGGCTGTTATACAGGTCAGGAAATAATCGCAAGGACTCATTATTTGGGGAAGCAAAAACGCCGTATGTATTTAGCTTCGTATCAATCGGAATACAGGGTAAAACCAGCAACTCCGATATATGCGCAAGGTCACGAGCAAGCTATTGGACAAGTCGTCAATTCAGCAACATATAGGAATGGAGAAATACGCCTGCTGGCTGTACTAAAAATTGAACATTCCGAGTCTAACAATATTGTACTCGAAGACGCGTTGGATGTTCCTGTAAAAATTCAATCTTTACCCTATACTTTCTAAGATTCAACGTAGTTTTCAGTGAATTTAGCAAAGTATTCCAGAGGGTAAAGACGAAATGATTGCAGTCGACGAAAATGAATTTCTTGCGCAAATAAAATCTGAGGTTGATGCCAACCGATTGGTATTACCAACATTACCGGATGTTGCTATCCGAGTGCGGCAAGCGGCTGAAAAAGGCGAGGCATCAGCCAGTCAGTTAGCTGATATCGTCGCGACCGATACCGCTTTATCTGCCCGTCTAATCCAGGTTGTTAATAGTCCGTTGTACAGAGGCACTAACGAAATCGATAAATTACCGGTGGCAATCGCCCGACTCGGAAATAACACCGTCCGCACATTGATTACCAGTCTGGTAATGCAACAAATGTTCAAACCAGATTCGCCCGTGTTGGAGGAATATTTTAGACGAATTTGGGAACACAGTGTTACAGTCTCAGCGATCAGTCGAGCCTTGTCTTCAAGGTGCAACCATTTGAACGCCGATCAATCAATGCTGGCGGGGCTAATTCATCAAATTGGTAAACTTCCGATACTAATGTTAGCTTCCCGCACCGACGGAATGTTGGATCAAAAGGAAAGTTTTGATGCGCTGCTCGAAAACCTCCATCCAAGAATCGGTAAGATGATCGTCGATGCTTGGAATTTTCCGGACTCACTTCGCCCTGTTCCGTTCGAATATCTAAATTTCAATCGCAATTCATCTGATCAAGCCGATTACGTCGACGTTGTACAAGTGGCTTATTTGGAAACTGTATCCGAAAGTAATGACGCGATGGATGCCAAACAGTGGGATTCGATTCCAGCTTTCAGTAAATTGGGACTGGCAGAAGATATCGAGGTGCTGGAAATAGACGGCGTCTCCGAACAAGTGGCCGAAGCCCATGCATTATTGACCTAGAATGTGAAACCTGCTTTAAATGGCTAGACGCGACTTTTCGTATGCCTACTTTGTTTTCCTCTGCGCTATCGCACGACGGAAAAACAGTGCGGCCTGGCCGCTACCAGGGACTAACCGCCTTCGCTTTGCTCTCCATGGCGGTCAGAACGCTAGGGAGTCAAAAGCTTGAGTTACATGGCTTTGTAGTCGAAACCGCTGATTTTTTCGGTTTCCTGAAAGTGGTCATGCAACATCAATCCGATTTCAGCTGGCAGATCGCTTCGACCACTTGTACCTGGTTTTTGCATATCGCGCCAGTCCTTAACCGTTTTTAGATCGTTTTTATCATCCTCGGGTAGTATTCGGTAAATATCGATATGCAGAGTTTTGTAGAACCGGGTTTCGATTAACACGGAAATAAGCTTTGCTCCAGCCCAGGTTGGCGCACATTTTCGCTTCTTCCAGTTCAATACCAATGCAAAAATCGGAACCGGCAAAATAATGAGAGAAAAAAGGAACCACGCCGTCCGCTCTCAACAATTTTTACAGTATATGTAGCTTCCATAACTCGCCCGAGCGGAATTTTCGGCCGTCAAACCACTGCAGATCATGGCTGTGTTTCAATGCACCGCAGTTCTTTCGAAGAGTTTTCATTTGCTGCATATTCTTGTGCGCATAGGAAATACAAATACCGCATAAAAAGTGAACTATTCGCGGAAATCGGACGGTATAATCGGAAATAAAAATAAATGCACAATACGCATTTAATGTGCGATCCTACAGACAAAGACCTAATCCACCGTGGCTATTGAAACCGAACGAAAATTTCTGCTGCAAAATGATGATTGGCGCAACGCCATTCGCAAGTCGACCATAATGCGCCAAGGTTATTTGAACAACGAAAAGGATTGCTCCGTTCGCGTAAGAACCACTTCGGACAAAGCCTGGCTGAACATCAAGAGCGTGACAGTCGGGACACAGCGTCATGAATTCGAATACGAAATACCGCTAGAGGATGGTAATCAAATATTAGATACATTGAGCCGTAAACCGTTGATAGAAAAGACCAGACACATCGTTGAGATAGATGGGCATGTCTGGGAAATTGACGAATTTATAGCGGATAATGCCGGATTGATTGTGGCGGAAATTGAACTGGATGATCCGGATGAACCTTTCGAAAAACCTACCTGGCTGGGCGAAGAAGTCACCTTCGATGCGCGTTATTATAATACCAAACTCTCGAAATCACCGTACAAAACTTGGTAAAATCTTTCTTTTCGACGTGTAAAGAACCTGGGTACAGTTCGAAACTCTACGCACTAAAACCCAACGAGGAATAGAATCGGCGTCTTGTTAAAAATTTATTGTGGGATACTTTCAGCATTGCAATTACGCAAGAACACATGATCAATCGATCCTTTGAAAAATTAAGAATAAAACTATGAGCAAGCAAGACAAAACCCTTTATATGACCGTTTTAATGACACCGGACATGGCCAATTTTTCCGGTGTTGTTCATGGTGGTGCCCTATTGAATTTATTAGACCAAACCGCCTACGCCTGCGCGGCCAAATATTGCAGAACTTATGTTGTGACCGCATCGTTGGACCAGGTTCATTTTAAGGAAGCGGTCAAAGTGGGTGAATTGGTTACGTTAAAAGCCAACATCAACTATGTCAGCAATACCTCTATGGAAGTTGGCATCAAAGTACTCTCACAAAACTTAACCACCGGGGAAACGCGTCATACCAATTCTTGTTATTTCACCATGGTGGCTAAAGGCGAGGATGGCCGGTCGGCAAAGGTTCTCCCGTTAGAATTGGAAACTGAGCTGGACAAAAAACTTTTTAAAGCAGCGGAAATGCGCAAGCAAATGCGCAAAGAAATTGCCGAAAGAAACCGCGCGTTACACGTTGGCTTACCCGACGATTACCGCAGCTGATCGGGAAGCTAAAACGCGTAGTCATTCTTCTGATGGTTTTTCAATGGGTAATCCGTCTTTGCGCCATTGTGACATATGGCCTTCCAAATAATAGACCTGCTTGAATCCGGAATTGCGTAATCCATAAGCAGCAATATACGCGCGCGGCCCATGCTCACAATAAACCACGACCGGTTGCGCCTTATCAGCATCTAGCGCATCACCGCTGAAAAGCGGGCTCCAGAATGAAACGTGCACGGCATCGGGTACGTGACCCGTATTGTATTCCACGCCACTGCGCACATCGATAATCGTAGGACTCCATCCCGATTGAAGTCGCTCGATGAGTTGAACGCCGCTAATATCAGAATCGGAGCTACTATTATTGGTACAACCGTAGCAGCTGACTCCCAGCAGTAGAAACCACGCAAAAGATCCCAAATTTTCTACCGACAACGCTTGAATATAAGCTTTCATGCTTCGAGATCCCATCATAATAGTCATTCCTTAAGAATCAGAGCCATCCCGTATCTGGCATCCAACCTTAATTAAATTTTCTGCCGTTCCCGACTCCGATGGTCGTGACATAATAATTCAACTAAATTTGTAGTTGTTTTTGCCCGAGTTTTTAACTTCATACATCGCAGCATCAGCGGCCTGCAACAAATCGTCCATATTATCAGCATCATCCGGAAACACCGAAACACCGAGACTGCACTTAGTATTCACAGTTATCCCGTTCAAATCGAACGGCGCTGATAACAAGCGAATCAATCGCTCCAATATCTCTTTGAATTTCTGCTCATGTCGACCTTGCAGCACAATCAAAAATTCATCGCCTCCCAATCTTGCTACGGTATCACTATCGCGGATGCTGGTTAGCATCCGACCAGCCACCTGCTTTAACAGTAAATCCCCAATATCATGACCGTACTCATCATTGACCGTTTTAAAATCATCCAAATCCAGGAATACTACGGCGAGCTTAAAATCATTTCTGCGCGCCAATGCAATTTCCCTGGTCAACAGGTCCTCACAAAACCTACGGTTCGGAAGGCCGGTCAATACATCGTACATCGCCATTCTGCGCAAACGCTCTTCGGCGTGTTTTTGACGGCTGATATCCCGATTAGTCCCTACCGCCCGTAGAGGCTTCCCTCTCTCTGAGAATTCGATTATACGACCGCGGTCGGAAAACCAGCGCCATGAACCATCCTTCGCCTGCATTCTATATTCCAACTCGAATACAGCGTTTTCCTCCAACCCAGGTGTATCAAAAAATTCGAATAGTAATAGCTTGTCACCCGGATGAACCAAACGCTCCCATGCTTCATAGTGATCAGGTTCGGTCTGATCCTCGTAACCCAGCATTGCGCTCCAGTTTCGATTGACCTTCATCTCCCCCGTCTCCAAATTAGTTTCCCACAAACCGATCCCGGTACCGTCAAATGCAATTTCTACGCGTTTCTCCAGTTCAAGATATCTCCGGTTCTGGTGGGACAATTCACCGATTTCCGCTTTGAGCTGATCGATTTTTTGTTTTAATTCAGCGTTTTCCGAGCTAAGTTCTTTAATTGTAGGGTTATTTTTCATTGTTATATTATTGTAGTTCACCGCAATGCAGATTAATCGACCCGTAAAGCCAACCATTTACACGAGGAAAACGTGTTTATGCCATGAGTTTCCAACCAAAACCATAGGCCCAAACGCCTTTTCTAACACGCAGCGTAGAACCCCTTCAAGATCTCACTCAAGAGCGCATCATTTCAGCGTTTGATCAAGATCTTGGACAGATTCTTGGATTACACGTCCGGAACTAACCCAAGCCTCAAACCGACATTGGTTTTTCTACACCAACTCAAACCATTTCGAAGACTAGACCGCACCGGCATTTCAAATTGTCGCCGATTGCGCTTGGGCTAATCAATATATTATTAACTTCTTACCTGAAATTTTTGATTCAAATTGTAGTTATTGTAATTTGAAGCACTAATGCTCTAACAATATTAGGTCTTCGGCTGCAGTCAGTTCCCAGGCTAAAATCACCAATTAGAACCCGCTCTTTAGACCAATTACTTGACCAATTATTTCACGACAAAGCTCTATATTATCCACCAGCGGAATGGCAATGAGCTTAATCACGGGATAATTCGCCAACTTGCACGAGTCTATGTAGACTCAATCAGGCATTATCAACATCTCGCGTTAATTGAAAAACCGAGAAACCCATTAAGCAGGTAGCAGAATCCCTCTACCGAAATTCCAGAGTACAAGGTCAACAAATTCAATAGCGATCAATGAAAGCCTAACGAGAAATCAGTCAAAAATAATACGGCGGTTTGCGCCATCTAGCAATTATTGGCAATGGTTCGGATGTATCCGATTGTAGTCTAAATGCGCTTCGCGAATACCTGATAACCTGGAGGCGCAAATGTCATCAAACGGTGCTTTCCAATAACACATCGCGTTTTTCCGGGTGCCTGGACAGGCGCTGCGTCGAAACCATTAACTTTATCAATGGCCATTTATTGCGTGAAGCCACTAACGTGGTCATTGCCCCGCCCATTAAAGCCCCGACAACACCATGTCCGGAAATATCCGAACCCGTCAGGTACAAATTGTCGATTGGTGTACGCGGTGACAGCCAATCCGCAGTAAATTTGTCCGGAACACACGGCAAGCCATAGATGCAACCATTCTTATGGCCGGTGAAATTTGCAGTGGAAAGTGGTGTGGATACCTCACAAAATTCAACCAGGTCTTCGAATCCCGGAAATTGGGAATTCACAAATTGGATCAAATCCTGAGCAATTTTCTGTTTTAACACTTGGTAATCTTTTCCACGTTTACGCCAACGCTGCGGTGACCACTGCTGAAAGGGTTCGTGTCCTATAAAGGAGATCAATTCTGCAGTGTGTCCCTCAGACTCGGGATTCTTTAGCGAGGGGAATGACAAAAAACAGCCACTAATTTTGCCATCCAAAACCTTGTTGCGCTTGGAAAATGCATCGTTATGATCATAACTACTGTAAATCCAGTAATTCTCACCCCTAAAGCCTAGTTTTTTCGGTGATTCTTTAAAACCCAGGTAGGCGCATACGTGAAAACTGCCGTTAGCCAATAGCTCTAACTCTGGTCTAAAACTCAATGGATAGTCTTTAGGCAATAATTGATCGTAGGTGATATAAGCACCTACATTGGAAACGATCGTATCCGCGAAAAACTGTACGACCTGCTCGCGACCTTTGGCACGCGTCGAAGCACGAACACCAACAGCTTTTCCATTTTCAACAATTATCTGATTAACACGGTATTTGGTTAAAATTTTTCCTCCGGTGCGTTCAACAATTGAATTCACCGTTTGGGCTATAGATTTAGCACCGCCTACCGGATAATATCCACCATCTAGGTAATGGCATGCAATAACCGAATGAGCGGCAAAAGCGCTTTGTGAAGGTGGTAATCCTGCGTTACCCCATTGCGATAGCAGAACTGCTTTAAGTTTCTGGTCTTTGAATTGTTGATCTAAATAATCTTGCGTTGTCGTTAATGCTTTTGCGCGGCCAATGCGGTTCATCAGACGCCATAATGGCTGTAGCCAAACCGGTAACAATTTGCCAATCATGTGTCGGCCATACCACCGAGAAGCCGCCATTAAGTCCTCGAAGTAGGTACTGATCGCTGCACTTTCCGCCGGAAATTTGTCGATTAAATCCTGTCTGAACCGGCGAATCCCAACGCGAGCAGCAAAACGTAAGTCCGGGTACACAAATTGATCAAATTTTTCTGGCATCGCCTGCCATTCCACCTGATCATCCGTGACAAAATCGAATAAAGCCCGGTAATGACTACCCTTGTTCATTTCCCCGACATAATGTACGCCGACATCCCACTCATATTTCTTCTTCCGTCTAAAACCATGGGTAAAACCGCCAGGGGTAAAATGCCGCTCCAATATCAATACACGTTTATTTTCTAACTTTGAAAATAGGCTTGCGCAAGCCAACCCACCCATACCGGAACCAATCACAATCACGTCATATTTGTTTTCCATCTGGAATTATTGAGCCTGTACTTGAAGGAAACTTTGTAATCCGCGGCAAAGCCAAAATCTAAGGCTTTGAAGGAAAATGGACGGTGATTATGCCCATTTTCTCGCCGGAACCCTACCCATAAACTTTGGCGGATGATGATTTCTTTAGCCCCATCAATTGCATAACGCGATTAGCAGGCCAATATCACCTAACTATGATCATAACATACCGACGCTACCTATATTCGCGCAGGTGTTCGTCCGGCATCGCAGGTATTGTACGTGAACCCACTCTCGCTATAGTTCGGAGGTTAGAGATACTATCCCTTAAAAAACGGCCGTGCTAAAATCCAAACCCTATAACCAATCCAGTACATATCTGGAACCGATAATCCTGCTAATGGAAAACAAGTACATGAAGCTCTGGAAATCACAATTACAGCGTAAAATACCGTCTTTGCTATTCAGTTTGCTCTGCATCCTATTGGTCGCCGGTTGCGCAGGAACACCAAAAATTGAAGCAACCCTCAGCGAAGCCGAAACCTGTGACAAGATTAAAAATATCATCGACAAATACCCGAGCAAATATGCCAGTTTTAGGCAGGGAACCAAAACCAACAACCCACTTCAGCAAGCCGATATCTGGAATGCGCAAACTTTTTTCCCCGGAACCGAGTGCCAGGTTTGGGAATGGGCCAGTGGTCTGGCGAATTATTCCTGCCAATGGCGCGAATCCGGCGAAGAGTCCGCCAATGCGATATACGACAAGCATAAACCTAAGCTCGGTGAATGCTTAGGCAAAGAATGGTCCGGAACGGAAAAGGAAACACCAAACGGCAGACAAACTATTTACCGTAAAGACGGCGGAAAAATTGTAGTCTCCATACGGGTTTTTCAGCATCGCCGTGCGTTGCTCAACCCCTGGTGGACTTCATTAGTGATCGGAGATCCTATTGAGACCGTTGAACCGCCCAAGCGAAAGGCCGCCAAATAGAACGTGTATCGCTAGTGATCTTAACCGGTCCAATCGACCGAGAAGAAAATTAAATTAAGAATCCGTTGGAGAGTGTCAACTCACCAACGGATTCACATCGTTCAGGCTTGGCAACTACAATCTTTTTTAGGGCTTAACCTGGTTTTTTACCGGAAACTCTTTAAACATTGAAGCTACAACTCTATCAATAACCTGCTGTTGATTGTCGTAATCCGATTGCTTAACTCGACCGATCGCAACACCCTCCCAAACCATCGTTTTTCGCTGTCGGTCAACTACATCGATATTCAAAGTCCCTTCAGTATATTCGTAGGTATAGGTATCATAGGCATAACCACCCCAAGCACCATAGTATCGTCCGCGATATCCGTAATAACCTCCCGGATAGCCGGTACTTCTAAGTTGCTGCTTGTCTTCTAATTTTAATTTGAAATTTACCAGCAAATCTGGGTTCGTTTGACTAAACTCTATCCCACGATTCTGCATTTGCCGGGTTACCGCTTGTTTAAGGTTTTGCGTAACCAATGTTTCGTAGCCTCGATCGGTGGCTAGTTTTTGAAAATATCCAAAGGTTTTAAACGCCGCGAAATTGGTATCGTGATCGTAGTCCGAGCGGATCATGGGTTTGGAAGCCGAGCATCCGACGATCAGAAGCAACAACAATAAATTACTCCATCCCCACCCGATATTTGTTTTTGCGAAATGCATTGTCAAATCCTCTTGTTAATTTATCGCCTCACCACCGATCCTGCGCTAGACAGCTACTGTTGAACCATTTGACGCTATCGCGTCCTATCCAGTTGGCGTTAGCAGTACTATAATCGCCGTTATAACACATCTCTATTCTGTCGGTAAGCTCTCATCAATTTTTGACAAAAGAATACTGATTCAAACGAACGGCGGCAAACTTAACAACGGAAATTTATTGGTATGCTTTGGGAAGCTCTCAGCGCAGTCCGCGACATCGGTAGACTACATAATTTGGCATCGATACTGATCCGATACGGATTTGGTGACATAGTTCAACGCGCTGGACTGGGTCACATGTTGGAGCGCACGGGAAAAGCGCTTCGCTGGAAATATGCAGAAGAAATCAACCAGCTCGAACCGCCGCAACGCGTACGCCACGCGTTGGAAGAAATGGGGCCAACCTTTATCAAATTGGGTCAAGTGCTCGCCACCCGCGTTGACCTATTCCCACCCGAGTGGATTCAGGAATTCGAAAAACTACAAGACCAGACCACCGCATTACCGTTTTCAGAATTAGCCGCGCAGGTCGAAGAGGATTTGGGCGCCCCCATCGAACAAATTTTCCCGTATTTTGAAAATGAACCCCTGGCTGCTGCGTCGATTGCTCAGGTCCATCGAGCCCGTCTTGAAAACGGCCATGATGTCATTGTAAAAATCCGGCGACCCAAGATACGCAAGACTATAGAGGCCGATCTGAGATTGTTGGAACGACTCGCCGGGATAGTGGATTCCGAAATCGCAGAGCTCCGGCGATTTCGTCCCAAAGAGGTTGTCAGGCAATTTACCTTGTCGTTACACCGAGAATTGGATTTTGCTGTCGAATCCCGTAACGCCGAACGCATGGCAACAAACTTTGAAGACGATCCGAATATCATTATTCCACAAATTTACTGGGAATGGGTGGGTGAGCGCATCAATGTGCAAGAGTACATCGATGGTGTTTCCGGACGTAACGTAGAGACACTGAGCAATGCCGGGATGAACTGCAAGGTTATCGCCAGCCGAGGCGCCGAAGCAGTTTTAAAGATGGTATTGATCGACGGTTTTTTCCACGCCGACCCTCATCCGGGTAATATCATCTATGTCAAGGGTAACCGGCTCGCATTTATTGACTTCGGCGTTATCGGACGGCTTTCGGAAATCCGGCGTGATCAAGTCATCGATCTGTTGCATGCGATTGTGATCAAGGATTCATCTCGTGTTGTCGATGTTCTACAAGACTGGGCCAGTGACACCTTATTTGAAACGACAATTCTAGCTGCTGAAATCGAATTGTTCATCGATACCTATCACGGCATTGCGTTAAAACAGCTCAAAATTTCAGCAATGCTGCTAGAGCTTTCAGGGCTCATGCGCAATCATCAACTTTCCATGCCGCCGGATCTGACCCTTTTGTTTAAAACCTTAATTATTCTTGAAGGTATGGGGCGTCAAATCGATCCTGATTTTGACCTGATCGGTACCGCTGCTCCGTTACTGGAAAGAGCCATGGTAGCGCGCTACCGCCCAGACGCATTGGCCAAACGCAGTTGGCGCAGTTTGGTTGGAATGGCTGAGGTCGTAAGCAGTATGCCGCAAGACCTACGCCGTCTGTTAAAAGCTCTGCGCAGCGGCGCATTCAAAATTAATGTCGATGTTATTCAACTCAATCACTTTGGCCTACAACTAGACCGGGCCGCGAGTCGCCTAACCGTAGGTCTGATTACCGCTGCACTGATAATTGGCTCATCCATCGTAATGACGGTGAGTGGCGGGCCAACATTGTTTGGCTTACCGGCTTTTGGATTACTCGGGTTTTTGGGCGCTGGAATCGGCGGAATATGGTTGATGGTATCGATTTGGAAAGGTGGGCATGACCGGGGATAAACTCCGCTTCGGAGCACCCGCCCTTTGACTGCGAATATTCAATCATAAACACGTCGAATTCATCGAATAAAACTGTTTTAGTCATATTGATTTCTGATATTATGTAACTGTCCTGTTATTGATAATCGACAGGCTAGAGATTTCTGAAGACCGTATGACGAAGGGTAAATGTTTGGGCTTTTTGGGCTATCGGCATTATCCGATCAGCTCATTGCAAAACCTTTGACCGATGGGCCCGCTCACCCCACTCATATCGAGATTTCTCTATGGGTTACCGTTGTTGGTATCGTGAGATGGGAATCTGTAGGCCAGTGGCATCATCTAATTGGGTCCTGACCGGTCCCCTCTGGAGCTACAGAAATCTATCCGATAACTGTTCCAACCTTCGGGTAAAGAGAACAGTCCCGTAGATATTCCCATTGCAAAGTTGGCCGTTTGATTGTTTGCGGGCAACCGATAAAACCAAGGCGGTTTTTTCCATCTATCAGCGGGAGGCTTACATCCTTGAAGATCATGTTTTAACCATCGTTAATAACTTCGTAATGAAGGACGATTACAACGGATTGTAGTTTACGATAAAAACCTGATTAGACTGTCTCGGGATGACTTAATTGCGGCTAACCGGAGTGCGAAAAGTTAGGGAAGGGAACAATGCCTACTATTGCGAATCCAGTCGTAGGAGACTGGTATCTTGACCTCCAAACACATTTATCGTTCAAAGTCGTTGGACTTGACGAATTAGAAGATTCGGTAGAAGTTCAATATCTGAATGGTGATGTAGGTGATTACGACCTCGAAAATTGGTACGATTCACCCTTTGAACCTATAGAAGCTCCAGAGGATTGGAGTGCACCATACGACGAAATTGAGCGGGACGATTTGGGCTATTCTGATCCGGATATCCATACACAAAATTTGAATACCGGGGATGTCAACGATTTGTTAAAAGACTGACCATCCAGTTTGTTTGGCGAAATGATTGCGGTAAATTGCCAGCCCGCCCCAGCAAATTGCGTCGTCGCTAAGCCTGCGCCTTAAAAACACGATCGAGGCAAATCTTTATGACGACGCAGATTAGGTATTGTTCTGACAGCACTCACAGAATCTAACAACTCTCCCAGTACAATCAAACAGCTTAATAAAACAGGTAGTCAGTAAACGATTGGCTCTCACCATCTTTGTCAAAGGAAACCACCGAAAAGGGTTCTTTTCGTCCACTCATTTCCATTCCAGGCGTCCCATGCGGCATTTTCGGCACGGAAATCCCAATGACGGAAGGCTTTTCCTGTAAAAGTTTTCTAATGTCTGCTGCCGGTACGTGCCCTTCAACAACGTACCCCTCAACCACTGCTGTATGGCACGACGCTAATTCACCATTTACACCATATTTCTGCTTAACGGTTTGCATGTCCGTAGTTTTTATATCGTTGACCTCAAAACCGTTTTTAGTCAAATGCTCCAACCATAATCCGCAGCAACTGCAAGTTGGGCTGCGATATACGGTAATTTTTTGGTTCTGTGGCAAATCGGCAATTGATTTATCCCAGACTCCGGCTGAGAATGCCGACGAAGCGATGATATTGGATATTAAAACGATTAAAACTCTATACAACACAATATTTCTCCTAAGCTAAAGTTTATTAAAAAGATCGGGATCGCCCTGATACAATTTCTACTTATAATCCTGACCGAAAAGCGTCGCGATTAAATTCCGCGAACCAGCCCGGTTACGATGTTCACCCAAATAGATACCCTGCCATACTCCCAAACACAAACATCCGTCTGCGATTGGCACCGAAACGCTGGCACCCAGTATTGATGCCTTTAAATGCGCCGGCATGTCGTCGGGCCCTTCCAAAGTATGCGTAAAATAGCTCGAATTTTCCGGGACCATTCGATTAAAGTGCGACTCAAAGTCTACTCTGACACTGGGATCCGCATTTTCGTTCAATGATAGTGACGCCGAGGTATGCTGGATGAAGAAATGGGCTAGACCTGTCTTTATAGATGCCACTTCCGGCAAATTACTAATAATTTCACCGTTTATTAGATGAAAGCCCCTGACTTGAGGAGCCAATTTAATCTTTTTCTGTATCCACACGAATGTTCGTTAGATTTCGAAAAATAGGTCTAGCAAGAATTGTCACAATGAAAAGCGATTATATCATGCATCTAGAACGGCCAGGATTGCCAAAATGATACGCCGAGTAGCTTCGATACCTTACAGTCTCGAATATTTAGTCGATACTATGCGATTCGCGCTTGCCCAATTTCAAGCTTATGCGGAAACAACTTCGGCTTGACATGTTTTCTCTTCCAGGCGCCGTGCATAAAGGATAAATTCGGTGTATCCATTGGGCTGTTCTCTACCCTTGAATACCAAATCCAACGCCGCTTGAAACGGAATACTCGAATCAAAATCGTCTGCCATCGGTGTGTAATCCGGATCATCGGAATTCTGCCGATCGACCAATAAGGCCATGGTTTTCATTGTCTCCCGAACATTCTCTTCAGTCAGTATGCCATGATGCAACCAATTTGCGATATGTTGGCTTGAAATGCGTAACGTCGCACAGTCCTCCATAAGCAGAATATTATTCATATCTGGCACTTTCGAGCAGCCAACGCCCTGCCCGACCCATCGCGCGACGTATCCCAATATACCCTGAGCATTTGTTTCAAGTTCATGTTGGATATGTTCCGAGCTAAGCTTTCGCTCGCTCTCCATCACCGGAATCTTCAGAATATCTTCCACCGACGTCGCCGTTCGTTTCAGCAGAACTTTCTGCCTATCGTGAACGTCGAATATGTGGTAGTGCATCGCATGCAAGGTCGCAACGGTTGGCGAAGGCACCCATGCCGTACTGGCGCCCGCCTTGAGGTGATGAATTTTACTTTCCATCATCGCTACCATTTCATCCGGCATCGCCCACATTCCTTTGCCAATCTGCGCTCGCCCCATCAATCCGCAACCCAAACCGATATCGACATTTGAGTCTTCATAGGCTAGCAGCCAATCTGCAGTCTTCAGCTCATCCTTGGGCAATACCGGCCCAGCCTCCATATTGGTATGTATATCGTCGCCGGTTCGGTCCAAAAATCCAGTATTGATAAAAACCACGCGTTCACGAGCAGCACGTATACAGGCTTTTAGATTCACCGAAGTCCGACGCTCTTCGTCCATGATACCCATTTTCAATGTATTTCTAGGATATCTCAGTGCACTTTCTACCCGCGCGAATAATTCATCTGCCAGCGCGACTTCGTCGGGTCCATGCATCTTTGGTTTTACGATATAAACCGAACCCGCCCGGCTATTCACATATTGACTATTCCACAGCAGATCGTGTTTCGCACACAACGCGGTAACCATAGCATCGAGAATCGATTCCGGAATAGCCTCTCCTTTGTAGTGAACCGCGTCGGTATCAAGGTGAATTCCAACGTTCCGAACCAACATAAGACTTCGCCCCGGCACGGTAACACTACCACCGTGAGGCGCATCATAGGTTCGATCGGGTTCCAGTTCGCGCTTAACGACTTCACCATCTTTGTCGATAGTCCGAACCAATGTACCGTTCATTAAACCCAACCAGTTACGGTATACACGGAGTTTGTCGCTGGTATCAACCGACGCAACCGAATCCTCGCAATCCATGATCGTCGTCACAGCAGATTCGAGTTGAATATCGTAAATATTGGCGTGGTCTCTGCGGCCTATAAAATAACCTTGACCAAAACGAATCTCAACGTAAAGATTATTTTTTCGCAGTAGAATTTCGTCGGGTTTTTTCGGATTACCGTTATATCCAATCAAACGTTCGGCGCGCAGCAACGTGGTTTCCGTACGATCCCCCATGCGAACCACCAATTGGCCGTCCTTGATGTAATATAAAATTGCATTGCTATGGCTGTCTTTTTCCAGTTGAAAATGACGGTCGAGAAAATTTCGCGTCACCGTAATTACTCTTTCACCCCGAATAGGATTGTATTTTTTTATTTTCTTACAACCCTCGGACTCAGGAATTACGTCGGTTGCATAAAGCGCATCGTATAGACTCCCCCAGCGGGCATTAGCGGCATTTAACGCAAAACGCGCATTATCCAATGGAACAACCAATTGGGGACCCGCCACACCGGAAATCTCCGCATCGATATTTCTGGTCTCAATCTCAAAGTCTTCAACGTTCGGGGCAAGATAACCAATCTTTGCCAAAAAGTTTTTGTACGCCAAAGCATCGTGCGCATTGCCTTGTCGGGCCAGGTGCCATTCATCAATTTTTGATTGTAATTCATCACGAAATTGCAATAGCGCTCTATTTTTAGGCGCTAAATCTTTGACGATACAGGACAATTCCGACCAAAAGTGATTGGTGTCTATACCGGTCCCCGGCGCTATCTCGTTTTGAATCAAATCGTATAGAGGCCTGGCAACGTCCAGATCTCCCAACTTAACCGTATCGTCGTTCAATTTTTTTATGCTCACTCATTCAACTCCAGAATTCAGTATTTTGGGATGCAAAGATAGTTTGCATCAACGACAAACTTCTTGTTTCTTCCTCAACCGAAAATAAGCCCAAAAATATAATGCTGCGGCGCAACATCCTACTTTATAATTTCGCTTAACACAATGTTATTAGTGCCGTGAATTGACAAAGTCGCAGCGATAAAAGGACGTTAATAAATACTAAAGATTGAGCGGTCCAGAGAAAAGCTTGGGAACCTCCAAACTTCAACTGGATAGGTTAGATTGCAAAGATAATTAGGCAAATTTAAGATTGTTGTTACTGATCAGCACAGCGCCTACCATTCAATCGGTTATCTTTTCGACCACCATGAATAATTATCAGGCCTAAACAAACTATCTGAATCTGGCTACGTCACTAGGGATGCAACTCACAAAGCAAACACATCATAATGTATTTTCATTGGCCCGCCTATGCACGTTCCTTTGCGAAACCAGACGTTTAATATCACGAAGAATTCTTAGTGTTGTTACACCGCCGGGAGAAACGAGATACTTAGGTCGCCAAACCGGTTTATATCCTTTCGCCGGAGTCGTTTTATCGTTCGACGCTATTTCACCGTGACGTTGTCCATACATCAACACGCTAATCCGATGCCAAAGCGGTGCGAGCGGATGGTGTTTCAAGTCCGGCAGTGGTGCGATACCGAGATCAAACCATTGATATCGCATTTTCTTAGCCCAAAACATGGTTTCAATAATCAGATAATCCAATATATTTTTGGGAGCATCATGCCGATATCGCATCAGATCTAAACCAATCTCTCTGTTGTCAGCGGTCGTCCAGATCACCGCAAACGCCATAATCTTTGACTCCACGCGAGCTATAGCACAGCAGAAATTGCGGATATAATAAGAGTCAAAGAAACCTCTAGAGAAACCCATTTCTCCGGTTTGAGTCGCCGCCAACCAATCTTCAGATATGGCTTTAAGCTGCGGCATGACCGCCAGCAAGTCATCGCCCGATAAAATCTCATGTACAACACCGCTTTTTTTTACGCGTTGATGTACTTCGATTAATTCAGTTTGCATTGCACCAGAGAGTGAGAAATTCTCTAAAGGCATCAAAGCTTCATCAGCCATTTGTTCGATAGGAAGATTCAGCTCCTCATATATTTCAAGTTGACTTTGATCGACCATATAGAAAACCGGCCAGGCCCCATAGCGGTCGCACAACGCTCTAAAAGACCAGACCAAATCTGGGAATTCTGCTTTCAGCCCGACAGGATCACCCAGCGCGACCCAGCTCTTCCCCTGTATTTGATACATCAGAAAAGAGCTCCCTGAATCGCCGAATAAAATCCGTTTATCGCCAAGCAAAACAAGATTTGCATGGATTGAATCAGCCGATTTCAGAATAGACCGAACCCGTTCTAATATTTGCGACTCGGGTAATTCGGGAACTGGGTCGGGACGCGAAAGGTAGTAATACGCGATAGCAGCACTGGTGCCAAACACAACCAGTAGGGATCGCAAAAAGCGCGAATAGTCCGAGTCAAAAGAGAACGTCCACCATAGCGAAGCTGTATAGGGAATGTTTTTGAACGAGAAAAGGCCGAGCCAAATGGTCACCGCTAAAAGCACAGCGACTAGAGAAACCCACTCTACGGTGAAACCTTCATCAAATAATGACGCAGAGCGGCGAAACTCAGAGCGGGTATACCAAAGTAGGGCTAATATGGTACAGAAAACAAGCGCTTCTTTAATACCGAAACCTTTTAACAGCGAGGTCACCACACCCAAAGCCAGTAATTTTACTGCCAACGAGAACGCCACGGTTAATCGCCTGTTAATGCCGCGTGCGGCAATGATCAGACCGATTCCGGCAGCTGCACCCAACAGGTGAGCAACTTCAACAGTCAACAACGGCACATAACTGCCCGACTGATCCCGGTCAAAACCCGCTGGAATTGATCCCGAGAACAGTAAAATCATGCCGGCAAATAGAATCATCATAGACATTATCTGCGGTCCGATTTCATCCAGCACGTCTAACCCCGATTCATGTAGCTCTTCCAGGCGCCCTTGCTGTTTGCTAACTTCATGGTAAACCAGCAATACCGCAGCAATTGCCAACGGCGTCAAATAATAAATACACCGAAATAGGATGATTGAACCCAGTAAAGCCGCTGGTGGTATTGTCGGTAGACCAAGGAGGATTACCGACTCAAAGACGCCAATTCCTCCGGGTACATTGCTCGCACTTCCGGCGATCAACGCCAGGGCAAAAACGCTCAAAAATGCAATGAAACTGATTTCAACACCTTCCGGTAACAAGACGTAAATTAACGTACCAACCAGGGATAAATTGGTCGTTGCCAGCACAATTTGCATCAGCGTTGTTTTAGCTCCCGGAAGTTTTAGCGACCAACCTGCGGTCCGCAAAGTCACCGGTTTATAATTCGAATAGACCAAGTACGATAATATTGCTCCAAGAATAACGACCGCGATAAATTGCATATAAGCTACGCCCAATCGAAAACCGACGGTAGCTGCTTCTTCGCTTTGTAATAATATGGTCACTGAGAAGATGAAAGCCATTCCCAATATCGTCGTCAGCGCACACATTGAACTAACGCTGGCAATTTCCAGCGCCGACATTCCTATCGGCGCATAAATGCGATAACGAATGGACGTTCCGGTCAAAACCGCGAACCCAATATTGTTACCAAAAGTTGACGCGAGAAACGCAGACAAAGCCGCCCGCGGATAAGGTACGGGACGGTTGATATGCTTTAACGCCACGACGTCATAACCTGTAATCGTAAAATAACTGAGTGCCGTGATGATAAAACCGAGTAGGATGGAAACGAATGATAAGGATTCAAGACTGTGCAGAACATCTGCAAGACTGATCTTGTGCAATGTATGGTACATAACCGACAGAGCCACACAGACAATAACGACGCTCAGTAGTGCACCGACGTAGGCAATGAGTTTTTTCCTTAACTGATCCGACATATCAATAACTTTTTACCAGCATGAACAGATTTAGAAACAAGCCCTGCCAACTAAACTTTTTTCGTTTAAGCAGATTCCATCTCGGATTCTTTTGTCGTAGACAAAATTACGATCGCAACACCCGACACAATACTGATTGCACCGGCAATTTTTTGCGGCCCCAACTGTTCTCCAAACACCAAATATCCAAAAACCAAAGTCACGACACTTTGGATAACCGCGAACAATGGTACCGAAACGGAAACATTCCCATGCGAATAGGTAATTTGCGTACAAATCCAGCCGATCACGCTGAACAACACGAGCATAAAAAATGGCCAGAGCGTAAAGAAATATGCCACGCTGTCCATCGAGAAAATCGAAAAGTGACCCAATTCCGCCGTGACCATATTTGTATTCGCTTTGATGTATATCTGCACGATGCCCAACGACAAGCCCGTGCATATCGCGTAAGCAATTTCATAGTTTTCCACCCCTCGGTGGTATACGGTATAAATGAGATACACAATAATCAAAATCGATATCACACTAATAGACGCCAAGTTCCAAACATTCGCATCGTGGCCGGTTGTCGGACTATCGATGAACAAGATCAATGCGGTTCCCGCAATTACTGTCAGCACACCGGCCCATTGCCTTAAATTTAAAACCTCGTCCAAAAAGTAGTATCCCAGCACCAACACAAATACATAAGAAAAATTCAAAATAGGATATACCACCGAAACATCGAGAACAGTTTGCAGCTCTACAACAACAATGTTGGTCACAAAGCTCAACAGCACTCCGGCCAACCACATCTTATTTTTAGCCAAGAACCGTATTAATGATTTGAAAGACTTGTGGCGCAATTCTACATCGTGCTGTAAACCATATTTACACAAAACCGCACTAAGACCGTACAAAAAACTGCAAAGAAATACTAATAGTGTAAAAATATACACGGATGCCACCTTAAGTATTATGCTCGACAAAAAATCCTTAGCCGAATTTTATTGGTGATTAATGTTAACAAAAATACCTCGTATTGATACCTTTTAACAACAAAACGTCGAGCGATCCGCCCAACAAGATTTTAGAAAATCAACATCCAGTCTATTCATTGACGATCGCATTTTCTCGGGTAAAGTTATCCAATGATCCTGAAACAGTTTCATCCTGCAATAAGCAGTTGGTTCAAGAATCACTTCGCGGAGCCGACGACATGCCAACAGGCAGCTTGGCCCGCTATACTTGATGGCCGCGATACGCTGATTGCAGCGCCCACCGGTTCGGGTAAAACCTTAGCGGCGTTTTTGGCGGCAATCGACCAAATGGTCCGAAGAGGAATCGAGCAGGGACTAGAGGATCAAACCCACATTCTCTATATTTCACCTTTGAAGGCATTGAGCAATGACATCCAACGTAACCTGGAACAACCGTTAGAAGGCATTTCCACCGAATTATTGGGACACGGTCACCCCGACATCATCATTCAGGCTAAAGTACGAACAGGAGATACCCCGACTTCCGAACGCACAGCAATGGCCAAACGGCCGCCGCATATATTGGTCACAACTCCTGAATCACTATATCTATTATTGACCAGTGATAGTGGCCGCCGAATGCTCAAAACCGTAAAAACCGTTATCGTCGACGAGATCCACGCATTGGTGCATAGCAAACGCGGATCACATTTGACTTTATCACTGGAACGCCTCGCCCATCTATGTGAAAAAAAACCCACACGCATCGGTTTATCGGCAACTCAACGACCAATCGAATTGGTAGCGCGATTTCTGATTGGTAATGCGGCTAAACTAAGTGATTGCGTCATTACAGATTCGGGGCACCGCCGCGCGATTGACCTTGCCATAGAAACACCTTCTTCCCCGCTGGAGAGTTTACTTTCTGGCCAGGCAGCGGGTGAAATCTATGACAAAATTAGCCAACTGATTAATACGCACCGGACCACGTTAGTCTTTGTAAATACAAGGCGAATGGCCGAACGAGTGGCCCACGCACTGAGCGAACGCGTTGATAGTGATGCAATCACATCACATCATGGTAGCCTAGCCAAAGAACAACGCCTTTCCGCCGAAACGAAACTCAAAACTGGCCAACTTCGCGCATTGGTTGCTACTACGTCCCTTGAATTAGGGATCGATATTGGTGAAATCGACCTGGTTTGCCAGATCGGTACAACCGGCTCCATATCGACACTACTGCAGCGTGTCGGCCGTTCCGGCCACAGCTTGCGTGGCAAACCCAAAGGACGCTTATTCCCAACAACGCGCGACGAACTTCTTGAATGTATCGCATTACTCCGGGTAATAAAGCGAGGAGAACTTGACCGGTCCCGTTTGCCTCTCAAGCCATTAGACGTTCTGGCCCAACAAATTACCGCGATGGTTGCTTGCGAAGAGTGGAACGAGGAGGCGCTATTCGACTGTGTGCGCAATGCCACTCCGTACCACACGCTGGATAAAAAGGAATTTGGAAACGTAATCAAACTGTTGAGCGAAGGTTATAGCACACAAAGGGGACGCCGAAGCGCCTATCTGCATCGTGATTCCATCAATAAGCATTTGGCACCCCGTCGTGGTGCACGATTGACCGCCATAACCTGCGGCGGAGCCATTCCCGACAACGCCGAATACCGGGTAATTCTTGAACCTGGCGGTGAATTCATTGGCACCGTTGATGAAGATTTCGCCATGGAAAGCCTTAGCGGAGACATTTTCCAGTTAGGCAACACGAGCTGGCGGGTTTTGCGTTTGGATGGCAGTAACCTACGCGTTGAAGATGCGCAGAACCAACCGCCCAGTATTCCTTTTTGGTTCGGCGAAGTTCCAGGCAGAAGTGACGAGGTATCGTTAGCTTTTTCTCAACTCCGAGAACATATCGCGGATCAATTCAATACTGATAATAACGGATACCTTCAGGCTGCGAAGTCCTTGTTATCAGAAATAAACATGGATGTCAGCGCAGCACAGCAGGCAGTCAACTATGTTGGCGCAGCCAAGATCGCTCTGAGCGAGATCCCTACGCTTGATAGACTGGTTCTGGAGCGTTTTTTCGACGAATCTGGTGGCATGCAATTGATTTTACATAGCGCCTTCGGCAGTAGGATCAATCGAGCATGGGGCTTGGCCTTGAGAAAACGGTTTTGTCGTACCTTCAATTTCGAATTACAAGCTGCGGCAACAGAGAATGCCATCATACTTTCGCTGGGCACATCGCAAAGCTTTGATTTGGCAGAAGTCGCCCATTACCTTCATTCCGCCAGTATTCGAGACATTCTGATACAAGCCTTGCTCGACGCACCAATGTTCACTATTCGATGGCGTTGGAACTGTACTTGCGCGCTAGCTATCAAACGATTTCAGGGTGGTAAGAAAACACCGCCTTATTTGGTCCGGATGCAATCCGAAGATTTGATCAGTAGCGTCTTTCCCGATCAACTAGCCTGTCAGGAAAATCTTAATGGGGATCGCGAAATCCCAGAACATCCATTGATTGAACAAACCATAAATGATTGTCTGACCGACGCAATGGATATCGGTGGTTTGATCACGGTACTAAAGCGCATAGAATCGGGAGATATTTCTATCATTGCGCGCGATGTAGTGGAACCCTCTCCATTTTCCGCCGAAATTCTTAGTGCGAGGAATTATGCTTTTTTAGATGGCGCTCCGGCCGAAGAAAGGCGCACTCGTGCTGTCATCAGTCGTCGTTGGCTGGACCCCAATCAGGCATCAGATCTGGCACAACTGGATCCCGCCGCTATCGATCGTGTGCGCGATGAAATACGACCCAAGGTGGACAACCGACACGAGTTATACGACGCATTAATGGTACTTGGCAGCCTCGATGACAAAACTCAAGCAACACGGAAATGGAAACCCTGGTTTGATGAATTAGTAGCCCAAGGCCGGGCCACTCTAGTATGCCCAAAAGGATTAGATAGGCAATTTTGGGTCTGTGCAGACCGTCTACCGATGATTAGGACAATTTATTCCGAGGCTTCGATCAACCCCGAATTAAATATTATCGAGAATGCAACCCTGCAGACATGGGACCGTGAAAGCGCGCTAATCGAGCTGGTTCGTGCGCGCCTTGATAACGTTGGCCCCATCGATATCAAACAATTATCCGATATCTTAGCCATTAACGCCGGCGCTGTGGAAAAAGCACTCCTTTCGCTGGAAACCGAGGGCTTTGCACTTCGTGGGAATTTTACACCGGGTCAACAACAAATCGAATGGTGCGAGCGCGGTCTGCTGACGCGAATTCACAGATATACCATTAAAAAACTGCGCCAAGCGGTGAAACCGGTTTCTACACAGGATTATTTTCGCTTCCTTTTTGCCTGGCAACACCTAAGTCAAGGCCGTAAAATGCGCGGCGCCGACGCGCTGGATCACATCATTTCCCAATTGGAAGGCTTCGAAGCCTCCGCTGGCGCATGGGAAGCTGACATCCTGCCTTCACGCATTGATTCCTATAACCCCAATTGGATGGATGGGCATTGTTCGTCGGGTAAAACGATTTGGTTTAGGGCGAGCAAACCCAATACAGGTGCAGCACCGATAAAATCCACACCAATCACGCTATTTTCGCGCAAAAGTCTCTCACAATGGCGTATTCTTTCCCAGCCACCTAACACTGTCGAACTGAGCGGTATCGCCACCAAAGTCTCCCACGCCTTGCAAATTGAAGGGGCTTCTTTCTTTGAGGAATTACTCGATCAAACCGGCTTACTGGAATCCCAATTAGAATCGGCACTAGCCGAATTAGTCAGTCGAGGCTTATTAAGCGCAGATAGCTTCAGTGGCCTACGCGCCCTGTTGGTGCCGGAACACAAGCGCCGCAGCAAGCTCAAACCGCTATTTAGGCTGAACGACGCCGGACGCTGGACGCTGGTATATAAAACCAACTCCGATATTGAACCGGCAGAAATAGCGCCAGAAGCCAAGCACCTAGCGACAGAACATTTTACTCGCCTATTGTTGAGCCGGTATGGTGTTATTTTTAACGGATTATTGGCCCGCGAAACCTTAAGCCCAACTTGGGGCGATCTGCTGCCTATATTGAGACGTATGGAAGCCCGTGGGGACCTACGCGGAGGGCGATTTGTTGCCAATCAATATGGAGAGCAATTTGGTCGGCCCGAAGCAATACAATTGCTTAGAAAGTTGGGCAAAGAACCGGAACAAAAGGAGCATATTGTAATCAGCGCTGTGGACCCGCTCAATCTAATCGGCATAATAACACCCGGTAAAAAAGTAAATTCTATTGTCGGCAATCGGATACTTTTCCAAAATGGTTTAGCGGTAGCGATATTAACCGGAAAAGAAGTTCAATTTTTACACCCCATCGAAGAACCGCTGCAATGGGAGATCAAACAGCGTTTAATCCAACGAGGCACGCTATCAGAACGTCGAAATTTTATGCACGAATGAATCACAGGAAGCTAAGCGCTTTTTTTGACAAAGTTGATAGAATCACAACGAAGATCAACTGCTAAGATTTATTTTGGCCCTCAAGATCGCGCTTGAATTTCTACATAAGCATCTGTTTTATTAAAAATAACCGAATTATTTTGCGCGAAATCCTCAGGCGATTTAGAAACTCTACTCTATACAAAATTGCCAAATTCATCTTCATACGGATAGAATACGCGAGCTATGCGGGATTTCGTGGATGTATATTCCAGTTAATTCAGTTCCCATTTATTTTTGGCGATACCGTTAAACCCTAGGGATTGATTGCCAAAGAAATCTCGCAGATCAATATTTTTACATTTTGTGATCCTTACGGAGAATCTTACATGTTACATAAAAAAAACTTACTGGCTGTGTTGATTGTTGCGTTTTTCAGTTTTTTTGTTGCGGGAGGAGCTATCGCTGACTACGATGACAACGTCACTCCAGATGCGTCTCAAAATGCAGCATTCGTAAAGGCTGGATTGGCCCACGCTGAAGAAGCGTTGGCAGCTGCTAAAGCTGGGGACGGCGCAGCCGCAAAGACACACAGCAAAGCTGCGGTGAAAGAGCTTAAATCCGTATATCCCGACGACACCTGGGCTAAATCATTGAATAGAGCAATGGGTAAAATCAGAGTCGGTGGCAAAAAAGCCGGTGATGGCGATATGGAAACAGGCATAAAGATGATTGAAGCGGGCGTTGGTTTGCTGAAAACCCTATAAGTTAATAATTTTTCAGTTCATTTTTTGCCCGAATCTTAGCAAACAGGATTCGATTATCATTCGTTAATTCTTTGATAAATTAGACCCTTGTATCGGGTGTATTGAGCTCGATTAGAAATATTTCGCGGATATTAATTCGAAACGCTTCGTCTGCAGCAGACGAAGCGTTTCGACCCTGCACTAACCCGACGACTTTAACTTAGTCTTTCTGAAAGAATTCCTGCATCGCTTTGTCTCGGTCCATGGCAACCTTTTGCACGCTGGACCTGGACTCCACCACCACCATATATTCAGCTAAGCCGGTCAATTTTTGCATAATGTCTTGACCATAGACCGCGTTGAATGCCTTGGACATGATGCCAAAACTAGGCCACAGGCTACAATCTGCCGCACTGAAAAATTAACCTGCCGCAAACGGTGAAAATTTGACTATCCGGGCAAGACCGGCTAATGATTTTTCAACTTTTTCACAAACCTCATTTTTGGTCTCTACCGATACAGATTGACCGAAAAAGGCTTCCGGATACAATCGCCGTGCAGTCAATTCCAGATTAAGTTCCGAATGTTGTATGATCTCGCGGCACTTTGCTTTGCTAAATGGATCGGAAGGATACAATGAATTTTGCGGAAATTTATCCTCCAGATACTCCAGAATTGCTTGAGATTCGGAAATACTCCCTTCGTCCGTCAACAAAATTGGAATCTTTCCCATCGGAGATCGTTTCAGAAATGAATCATCCTGGGACGGCATGATCAACTCTTCACTAAACGGGATATTTTTTTCCAGCAAGACCAGCTTTACCTTGTTATAGTAATTACTGATCGGTACACCACATAACTTCAACATAGATTCCTCCAACTAAGCGACACAAATTTTTGTCTAAACACCTAAGGTTGCTGTATTTTTCAGAACAACACTCGAAAATTGTGTAGCGACAAAAATACTAAGATTATTGATTTAAGGGGTATCCGGATACGATTGCGCTATACGCACAAACGTGGGTAAAACATCGTTAAACGCGGCGCATACATCAGGATCAAATTGGCTACCCTCCAATCGATTGATCATTGATACCGAATCCAGATGTGGAATCGGTTCTTTGTATACCCGCCTGGATATGAGTGCATCGTAAACATCCGCCAGTGCCATCAATCGCCCTGATACCGGGATATCATCACCGGCCAAACCCTCCGGATACCCGCTACCATCCCATTTTTCATGGTGTGTATACGAAATTTCCCGAGCCACCCGTAGAAAGGAAGTCGTACCGAGTTCTGATTCCGCTTTGAGAATTGCGGTACGTCCGTATTCTGCATGGCGCCGCATTTCGACCCATTCTTCCTCATTTAACGGGCCTGGCTTCATCAGGACCCTGTCGGGTACGCCTACTTTCCCGATATCATGCAACGGGGCTGACTTAAATAACAAATCTATAAAATCGTCATCGATTTCGTCACGAAAACGAATATGATTCCGTAAATGCTCGGCCAAAACTTTGACATAGCGTTGGGTACGCATGATATGCCGCCCGGTCTCGTTATCCCGCGTTTCAGCCAATGATGCCATACACAATATAGCCACGTCCTGGGTTCGCGTCAGCTCTTCGGTTCTTTGCGCGACTTTTTTTTCGAGCACTCGATTATGATCGTGTAGCGCTTTGCGCGCCTGCTGTAATGCGATATGGGTCGATACCCGAGCAATCACTACCGGCGGGCTCATCGGTTTGGCGATATAGTCGACCGCGCCAAGTCCAAAACCACGGATTTCGTCCATTTCGGCGTTTTTGACTGTCATGAAAATGACCGGTATATCTCTAGTGTGTGGTGTGGATTTGATACGCTCGCATACTTCATAGCCATTGATACCCGGCATCACGACATCCAACAAGATCAAATCCGGCAACGAACTCTCTTCAAGACGTTGCAACGCTTGTTCTCCGTCTTTGGCCACCACGGTTCTATAATCTTCGCCAAGCAATCCGACAAGCACATTAACCTGAATCCGTGACTTCAACCCCGGACAAAGGGTCTAAAGCACTGAAAAAGAAAGACATACCTGTTAAAATAGACGCTTCTGTCAGCTCACCCATCCGGTGAAAAATGAAACGTTTTGTTTTGGAA